>MDTE01176587.1_pt1 | contig 12407 bp, 12 predicted proteins | sample 811231 | NCBI WGS metagenome assembly MDTE01 (sample SAMN05326651, study PRJNA326480) | marine metagenome | isolation source: seawater | place: Indian Ocean: Red Sea | collected 2010
AATTGAAAAACAGGCTAGACTGTTTGAATCTGACGTTCGCAAGATAGATATAGATAGCAACATTAAAACTCTGCCAGAGGGAAAAGAGTAAATGGCATTAACACCTTCAGAAATGGTGCTCCTGGGTACCGAAATGCCAAGTTTTTCATTGAACAATGTTATTGATGGAAGATTGATAAATTCAAATTCTTTAAATCAAGATAGGTTAACTTTAGTGATTTTTATTTGTGCGCATTGTCCCTATGTTGTGCATGTTGAAAAAGAGTTAGTCTTGTTTGCGAACGATTACAAAGATAAACTAGAAGTGATTGCTATTTCAAGCAATGATGCAATTGCCTATCCTCAAGATTCTGTAGAGAATTTAAAAAAACAGGCAGAAAAAAATGGATTTAATTTTCCTTACTGTTTTGACGAAGATCAGTCTGTCGCTAAAGCTTTTAAGGCACAATGCACTCCTGATTTTTTTCTTTTTGATCAAGGCGATAGGTTAATTTATAGAGGTCAGCTTGATCAAAGCAGGCCAGGAAATGATATCCCATGCAATGGAGAAAGCTTAAGAGCTGCTGTAGATTTATTTTTGGAAAAAAAAGAAATAATTAAACATCAATTTCCAAGTATAGGATGCAATATTAAATGGAAAAGTAATGAGAGTTAATGATCTTGTCGGTAACACTCCTCTTATTGAGTTGAAAAGGCTTTCGCCTAAAGGAAGAAGGGTTTTTGGAAAAGCTGAATATTTAAATCCTGGAGGCTCTGTGAAGGACAGAATTGGTTTTTTTATGATCGAAAAAGCTTTAGAGCGAGGGGAGCTTGAGAAAGGTCAGCCAGTTATAGAGCCTACTGCTGGAAATACTGGCATTGCATTAGCTTTGGCCTGTTGCTTTTATGGCATGGAGATGATTGCAGTTATGCCAGGTAGATTTTCAAAAGAGAAAGAAAAGATCATTGTTGCCTTGGGTGGAAAGGTTATCAGGACCGCTACAAGCGAGGGGATAGAGGGTGCTATAGAGAAGGCACATCAGCTAAAGAAAGAGCTTAATGGATGGGTCCCTTTGCAATTTTCAAATCCGGATAATGCTCAGGCTCATTTTGAAACAACTGCTCCAGAAATAAATTCCCAATTGGAAAATGTAGATGCTTTTGTTGCTGGAATTGGTTCAGCAGGAACCTTTGTAGGTGTTTCAAAGTTTTTAAAGAAAATTAATAAAAATATAAAATGCATTGCAGTTCAGCCTGAAGGATCTGTTTTGCTTGGTGATGACCCAGGACCACATAAGGTCGAAGGCATAGGTGTAGACGACATGACCACTATAAAACTTTGGGAAAAGGATTTGTGTGACGAAATAGTTACCGTCTCTGATAAGGATGCTCACTTTATAACAAAAAGATTGGCAAGAGAAGAAGGTCTTTTGGTAGGGGCATCTTCTGGAGCTTTGGTTTTTGCTGCTTTGAATGTTGCAAAAATGATGCCTGAAGGAGCTAATGTGGTGACATTGTTATGCGATTCTTCAGAAAGATACATATCTAAAAATATTTATTCAAGATTTGAGGATTGGAAAAAATGAAAAGTAAAAAATTTGATACAAAATGTATTCACAACAAAAAAGGAATAGAAAAGCATACTGGAAGTGTAATGCCACCAATAAATCTTTCATCCACTTATGCTCAATCTAGCCCAGGCAAGCCTTTGGGCTCTTATGAATATATACGAAGTGACAATCCAACTAGATCTGTTCTTGAAAGTTTTTTGGCATCTTTGGAAAATGGTAAATATGCAATAAGTTTCTCTAGTGGAATGGCTGCTGTCGCCAGTATAACAAAATTACTTCAAAAAGGACAGACTTTAATCGCGGGAGATGATCTCTATGGTGGAACTGGAAGATTTATGAATGATTTTTTAAAACCCGAAGGTTATGAGGTTCTCTATGCAGACACGACAGACCCCGAAGGTTTTCAGCATTGGGATAAAGCAAGTTTAATATGGGTAGAAACACCAACAAACCCTCTTCTAAAAATTACGGATATAGCAAAAGTAAAGAGCTTAGCCCCAAATGCAATATTGGTTGTTGACAATACTTTTATGAGTCCAAAGTTTCAAAATCCATTGGACTATGGCGCAGATATAGTTATGCATTCATCCACTAAATATATTGGAGGTCATTCTGATGTTTTGGGTGGCGCAGCAATAACCAATAGCAATCAAATTAATGAAAAATTGAGAAAAGTTCAAAATGACTTAGGGTCTGTCCCTAGCCCTTTTGATTGTTATATGCTAACAAGGGGAATAAAAACACTTTCTTTGAGAATGGAAAAACATGAAGAGAATGCGTCTTTTATAGCCAACAAGTTAAAAGATCATGATGCTGTTGAAGTAGTTTATTGGCCAGGCTTAAAGAATCATCATGGACATATGGTTCACAAATCTCAATCAAGTGGGTATGGTGGAATGGTTAGCTTTAAAGTCGCTGGAGATATTGATTTTGACAAACTTGTCTCCAAAAGAAAATATTGGACACTTGCTGAATCTTTAGGCGGGGTTGAAAGCTTGCTTTGTGTTCCTTCAAAAATGACACATGCAAGCATTGACCGAAAAAAAAGACAGGAAAAAGGCATTACCGATAATCTTATTAGGCTTTCCTGTGGTGTGGAGGATCGGGAAGATCTTTGGGAAGATTTAGAAGAGGGATTGGGTTTTTAATTGAAAAAGATAGCAAAGTTTATTTTCATGGTTCACCCACCTGAGGAAAAAGATTTATTCAGGATTCCTCAACTTAGGTTTCTAAAGCATTTGCCGAAAGGCATTCCTGAAAGGTTAGTGGGTGGCTTGGGCCCTTTTCCTCTGTTTAAAATAAAAGGGATAGAAACAACTGATGGCAAAAAAGCTGAAGGTTGGGTTTTAGGTTTGCTTTCAACTCCAAAATTAATGCTTCAAAAGAAGCCAGAAAAAACATATAAGCTTTTAGTTAAAGCTTCTAAATGGGGTCAAAAATATGGAGCCAAGATAATGGGGCTTGGAGCTTTTACTAGTGTTGTTGGCGATGCTGGAGTAACAGTTTCTGAACGTAGTCCGATATCGGTAACAACAGGAAATTCATTAACTGTTGCAGCTACTATTCAAAGTGTAGAAAGAATATTGGAATTGGCCAAAAAGGAAATCAGCAATGAAAAAATAGCAATAGTTGGCGCTACAGGCTCAATAGGCAAGGCAGTTGCAAGGTTGCTCGCCAAGAAGAATGCAAAATTGATACTTATTTCAAAAACAAAAAAGAAATTAAAAATGCTCGCAGGAGAGCTAGGTGGAAGTGTTGTTTCTTTTGGTACGGATTCTGATTTGCTTAAAGATTCAAAATTGATCATTGGAGCAACAAGCTCAGCAGGAAAAGCGATCCCTGTAGATAAGTTGAATTCGGGTTCTGTGGTTATTGACATAGCATTACCCCCTGATTTAAGCAAGGAGGAAGCCGCAAAAAGAATTGACTGTTTGGTTTTGGAAAGCGGTGAGATACTATTGCCAGGAAATCCTGAATTTTCTTATGATTGGCCATTGCCGAAAAATATCGCTTATGCATGTGAAGCTGAAACTATATTGATATCTCTTACTGATTCTTTTGAGTTATCCACATTGGGAAGAGAGATAGACATAACCAAGGTTGAGCAAATTTGGAAGCTGGCTGAAAAGAATGGTTTTAAATGGGCTGGATTTAGATCCTTCAGTCAAGATTTATCAGAAGAAAATGTTTTAAATTTTTTATCCAAAAATGATTTTTAATAGTTGATTTACAGATGTATGGTAGAATAATCAGGTACGAGTGTTGTTTTTTTTAACTTTAAGCGTAACTTAATTATGTGGAATAAATTTCATAGCGATTCAAAAAGGGTAATAATAAAAGCTCAAAAAATAGCTAAACAGCAAAAATCTGAAGCCCTTGAGCCAACACACCTTTTGATATCAATTCTTAAAAGCCCAAATTCAAATGCTTACAGGATATTAGAAAACATGGGTGCGAAAACGACTGAGCTCTTAAGTAAGGTTGAATCCATTATTACAGATGAAGGGAATTCTGATTATGCTGTTTCTTTTTCAAGCGATACTAAAAGGGTTTTTGAGCTCGCTTATGACGAAAGTAGGCAAATGAAAAAAGCTCAAATAGCAAGCGAACACATACTTTCAGCAATCTTCAAACATGGAGGCCCAGCAGGCAAAGCGTTGAGGGAAAGTGGACTTTTTATTGGAGAGCTTCAAGCAGAAGTGTCATCTTTTTATGAAGTGGAGGAAGATTCCCCACCTTCAGGAAAGAAGGAAAAAAACAAGCTTCAAACTCTTGAAAAATTTGCTGAGAATTTAACTTCTTTAGCCAGTGAAGGAAAGCTTGATCCCACCATAGGAAGAAAAACTGAGATAGAAAGAATGATTCACATTTTGAATAAAAGAATCAAAAATAATCCCTTGCTTATAGGTGAGCCTGGAGTAGGTAAAACTGCAATTGTTGAAGGTTTAGCGCAAAAAATAGTTAACGAAGAGGTTCCTGATAGGCTCAAGGGTAAGAAGGTTTTTTCTTTAGATTTGGCAAGTGTAGTCGCTGGAACCAAGTATAGGGGTGAATTTGAAAACAGGATAAAAAAAATACTAGCAGAAGTGAAAGATTCTGATGGAAATATTATTCTTTTTATAGATGAAGTTCATACATTGGTTGGAACAGGTGCTGCAGAAGGCGCAATAGATGCTTCCAATATTTTGAAGCCAGCTTTAGCCAGAGGGGAGCTTCATTGCATTGGTGCAACTACATTTGGTGAATATAGAAAACATATTGAGAAAAATCCTGCACTGGACAGAAGGTTTCAAATAGTACAAGTCAGCGAACCAAGCATAGATGAATCAATTCAAATCCTCAAAGGGCTAAGGTCAAGATATGAAGAATATCATGGTGTTGAAATAAGCGACAATGCTCTTGATGCAGCAGTTCAGCTGAGCAGTAGATTCATCACAGATAGATTTTTGCCAGATAAAGCTATAGACCTTATAGACGAAGCTTCATCCAAGGTGAGACTAAACCTCTCCACAAGCTCTCCGGAGATGGAAAAAATCAAATCTAAAATTGACAACAAGAGAAAAGACCTGCTTAATGTTGGAAGCGAGATCAAAACTTTAATTGAAGATCTTGAATCAGAAAAAAGAGAAGCAGTGCTTTCTAAAGATCTTGAAAAAGCATCAATTTTAAGAGAGAGAATAACTGCTCAAAGAGAAAAGCTAGAAATAGAAAACAAAAAAACTTTAAAAATTAAAGAAGAGATAAACCTACTTGAAGACTCTCTTGAAAAAGAAGAAGAAAATGTTAGGGCTTTGCAGGAAGCATTTGTTGATGATGAGACTGTAGCAGAGGTTGTTCATATTTGGACAGGTGTCCCTGTTGCTCGAATAAGCAAATCAGAATCTGAAAGAATCTTGGATATAGACAAATTTATTTCTGAAAGAATTATTGGCCAGAAGCATGTTGTCTCAAAGGTTTCTTCTATATTGAGAAAATCAAAAGCAGGTCTAACTGATAGGTCAAGACCACAAGGAAGCTTTTTGTTTCTTGGACCAACAGGTGTAGGAAAGACAGAGCTTGCTAAAACTGTTGCAGAATTTTTACTAGGTGACAGAAAGAAAATTACAAGGTTAGATATGTCTGAGTACATGGAGAAGCATACTGTAAGCAGGTTGCTTGGAGCTCCTCCTGGTTATGTTGGTTATGACGAAGGCGGACAGCTTTCTGAAGCTGTAAGAAGACAGCCTTATTCAGTTGTTCTTTTTGATGAAATCGAAAAGGCTCACCCGGATATATTTAATATCCTCTTGCAAATATTAGAAGAAGGTGAGCTGACAGATTCACTTGGTCATAAAGTTAATTTTAGAAATACTGTAATAATACTGACAAGCAATACTGGCACTGAGGGACTATTCGACACTCCTGATTTAGGTTTTGGAGTGCCAGGCGAACAGGTTAATTTTGACCATGAGATATTAAAGAAAAGATTAGAAGATGAAGCTAGGAAGAGATTTAGGCCTGAACTTTTGGGAAGGTTAGACGAGATAGCAGTTTTTGATTCATTAGGCAAGAGTGAGATAATCAACATTATTGATATATTATTGGCAAACTTAGAAGCAAAATTAAAAGAAAAAGATCTAAGTTTGCTTGTTGGAGATGAAGCTAAAGATTTATTAGCTGCTAATGGTTACAGCCCTAGAGAGGGAGCAAGAAAACTTAGAAGACAGGTTGAAGTGGATTTAGAAGAACCAATGGCTGAGATAATCTTAAAGGGAGACATTCAAAAGCAAGACACGATTGTTGTTTCTACAAATGGAGATGAATTTACATTTGATGTAATCAAATCCATAGAAAAGAAAAAGAAGAAAAAGGAGAAAAAATCATGAGTTTTGATTCAAGCAGTTTTGAAATCGGCATGGGTGTTGTCCATCCGGTTCATGGAGCAGGAGTTATAAAGAACATAGAGGAGATGAGAGTGCCAGGTGGAAAAATTAGAAAATACTTACAAGTGAGTTTATTTCAAAAAGGACTTACTATAAAAATACCCGCAGAAGGAGAGTTGGCTATTAGACATTTAGCAAATGACCATCATTTGGAAGAGTGCTTAAGAGTTTTAAAAAGCCCTCCAACTGCATTAAAGCAAAGATGGAATAGAGACCATTCTGAAAACTTGAAAAAAATTAAAAGCGGTGATTTGTCTTTAGTTGCTGAGGTTGCTAGGGACTTGTTAGCAAGGCATAATGATGATCATAGCCGTTTGTCAATACTTGATCAAAAGCTTTTATCTGATGTTTGTGAGCAGATAAGAGGGGAGGTTGAATGCTACATGGGCATCCGTGGAGAGAAGAAAGCAAAAATTGAATCTAATATGCAGGATGTTTGTGAGGAAATCATGGAGATGATTGATTTTTCATAACTTTATTAAGTGAGCTATTTTTTTGCTTACCTTGATATTAAGGTTTTTGTTTAGCTATTTGTTTTGAAAAGGCTTTCTATTTTCTTTTATTTGCTTGTAGGGCTGATGATAGGTGTAAAAGCAGCACCTTACCTTTTAAGCTCTTTTGGTTTAAATCAAACGATCGCTTTAAAAAATGCGATTATTGTTTCTATAGCAATTCTCTTTGGCTACCTTTCTGCCCCTCTTACATCTGCATTTAGAAAATTCAATAGTGATTTTATTGCACAGATATCATCAAGAAGGCCCTCAGAGGTTGTTTCTGGTATAGTTGGCCTAGTTGCAGGTTTGGTTATTTTTTATTTGCTTTTATCCTCACTACATCTTTCAGCACCATGGTTGTTGAGCGGAGAGAATTCGAGCATGCCGATAACATACCTTGGTGGCTTTTTAATACTTTATTTATGTGTTTTGACAATGGTTGCTGCAGATCCTTTGTCAAGTTTGATAAAAAGTGGCCCAAAGCAATTTGGCAAAGCGAAAATTCTTGACTCGAATGTTTTAATCGACAGGAGGATACATATGGTTTTAAATTCAGGATTTTTAGAAGGACCAATCCTTATTCCTAATTCTGTAATCAATGAGATTCATCTACTTGCAGATAATACAAATCCTGAAAAGAGAATGAGGGGAAAAAGAGGCCTTGAATGTCTTAATGACCTGCTTAACGACAAACAGCTTTACGTTAGAGTCTTAGAAGAAAAAATTAAAATGACATCAGATACAGATTCGCATTTAGTTTTTTTAGCTGATACTATAAAAGCAGATTTGATTACAAATGATTTAAATTTGAATCATGTAGCGAAAATGAAAGGTGTGAGAGTTTTAAACTTAAACGAGCTTACATTATCCTTAAGGCCTCATTTCACTGCTGGTGAGAAATTTGAACTCAGTATAACAAGAGAGGGGAACGAGAAGAATCAAGGAGTTGGACATTTGCCTGATGGTACTATGGTGGTTGTTGAAGGTGGGCTTAAATATATGGGTAAGAAAATAGATGTAACGGCAAAATCTGTCCTTCAAACGGAGGCTGGGCAAATTGTCTTTGCAAGACCAGCTTGATATTGATCTCGTAATAGTTGCTGCTGGAAGCGGTGAAAGGTTTGGATCCAGAAAAGCCTTATTGACAGTACGCGGAAAAACCTTGATAGACAGGTCGATTAATTTTTTTGGCAATGGTTGGAATAGTATTACGGTAGTCTCTCATGCCGATGATCTTTCAAAGCTAACAGAAAAGGTTAATAAAAAAATACAAATAATAAGTGGAGGAGCTTCAAGAGCTGATTCGGTTAAAAAGGGGATAATGCAGGGGTCTAGCAAATTTGTTATAGTGCATGATGTTGCTAGACCTTTTGTCCCATCTGACGCTGTTGAAAAGCTTGTTGACGCTGTCAAAGAGGGCTACAAAGCTGCAACATTAGTTAGAGCCGTATCGAGCTCTGTATGTCGGATTGGTGAAAAAATTGAAAATGTATCCAGGGATGGCCTTGCTGAAATACAAACTCCGCAAATATTTGATAGATCCTTGTTGTTAAGCCTGATGGGTAATGATGTGACTGAGGAAACTTCACTTTTTATTGATGCTGGTTATCGTGTGAAGATGATTCATACCAATTCACCTAATCCAAAAATAACATGGAAAGAGGATTTGGATTTGATAAATGTTTGATTCCACTATTCGCATCGGTCATGGTTGGGATAGGCACCAATTAGAGAAAGGCAGGGCTTTGGTGCTAATGGGGATTGTTATAGATTCTGAACATGGTCCTGTGGCACACAGTGATGGAGATGTTGTTTCTCATGTGGTAAGTGATGCAATACTAGGAGCTCTTTCATGCGGTGACATAGGTAAGGTTTTTCCTGATGATAAGAGTTGGACAAAGGATATTAGTGGTACAGAACTTCTTCAAAAAACGTTAGAGCATGTTAGAAAAACAAATAAAGTAAAGGTTATCCAGGCTGATGTTATTGTCAAGCTTGAAGAGCCAAGGCTCTCTTCCTATCTTGGAGTTATAGAAGAAAGGCTTTCCTTAATCCTGGAAACTGAAAATATCAGAGTTACGGCAAGGCACGGTGAAGGCATAGGCGCGATTGGCAGGAAAGAATGTATAGATGCAACTTCTGTAGTTCTTGTCCAAATAGAGGGTTGATCTTTGGTTTATAAAATAGTAAAAACAACAACAGATAGCAAATCTACATATGAAAAAATATCAAAAGAAATTATTGCAAAAGGTTTTTCTCCATGTGTCCAGATTGCTAATATTGATGGATGTGAATCAAAATATCTCTGGAAGGGAAAGGTGGAAACAGAAAAGGAATTTGTTCTAGAGATAAAAACAACTTCTAGATTTTTAAAAAACGTAATTCATGTCATAAAAAAATACCACAATTACGACATTCCTGAAATTATTTCTTATGATTTTGAAATACTTTCCGAGAAATATGAAAAATGGTTTCATGAAAATCTAGAATAGAAATTATGAGAATAACCGAAAAGCAGCTGAGATACATTAAAGGTTTATTAAAGCAAACAAAGCTGTCAATGGATGAGATTTTAAATGGAAAGAAGCTTGAGGATTTAAACATCAAAGAAGCAAGCTTGGTTATTGAAACACTTTTGGAATCGAGCCCGAAAGCTAAAAGCAAAAAAAATAAAAATACAGATGGCACATTGGAGCCAACAAGGATACATTTTGACGGGGGATCATCCCCAAACCCTGGTCACGGCGCTTCAGCCGCAGTTTTTATAGTTGGTGATAAAGTAATCGACACGGAAGTAGAGTATCTAGGAGACGGTATTACAAATAACTTTGCAGAGCTTACAGCGATGAAATTAGCATTCAGTCTTTACAAAAAACACATTCAAGATTATGAAAAAATAACTATTTATAGTGATTCAACTTATGCTATTGGCTGTGTTGATGGAAGTTATAAAAAAATAAAAAAGAACAAAGAGATTATTTTTGACCTGAAGCTTTCTTTTTCAGAAATTAAGACTGATTTAATCCATGTTTTAAGAGATAAAAACACTGTAGCTGATGAGCTTGTCAATAAAACGAGAGATGAACAATTAAATGAAAATTAAATTTCCTTTTTTTGTTTTTTTATTCTCGTTTTTTTTAAATTCTTGTGCAAAAAAAGTTAGTGTTGTTGATATTGTTGATGGTGTTGGCAAGGCTGTAGAGGTGGCAGAAAAAAAAGAAGACCCAAAAAGAATTTTGGTCTTTTCCAAAACAGCTGGTTACAGACATGGTGCTATAGAGGGTGCTATAGAAGCTTTACCATCTTTTTTCAAGCCTGAGAGGTGGGATTTGGAATTCACTGAAGACTCTTCAGTCTTCAACAAAGATCTTTCAAGTAATTTTGATGTTGTTTTTTTCTTGAATACAACGGGTGATGTTTTGAATGATTTAGAACAGGAATATTTTAAAAATTATATTAACAATGGTGGAGCTTATCTTGGTATTCACTCAGCTGCAGATACTGAATATGACTGGGAATGGTATGGAAAGCTTGTTGGAGCATATTTTGCTGGTCATGAAGAAATAAAAGAAGGAACTGTTTCCATTTTAGACAAATCTCATCCATCAACCAAGCATCTAGACGAAAGATGGAAGAAGGTCGATGAATGGTATGACTATGATCACAATCCAAGAGGTGAGGTTCATGTTCTTGCTGTTGTTGATCAAGGGAAAATGGGGCCAGATCATCCAATAACATGGTGCCATAACTATGATGGAGGACGTTCTTTTTATACTGGAATGGGCCACACTGAAGAAACTTATACAAATCAAGAATTTCAAAAACTTCTTTTAGGTGCTGCAGAATGGCTTGTAGGTTTAAAGGATGGGGATTGCGATGCAGGCCTGGCAGTTAATTACACAAGAGAGATAATTGCAACCGACATTGAAGGAGCAACAGAGTTAGATGTTGCATCAAATGGTGATGTGTACTTTATAGAAAGATTTGGTAAATTAAAAAAAGTAAATTCTGATTCTGGTGAAATTGATGAATTGGGTACTATTGATGTTTTTACAGGTATAGACAATGGTCTTGAGTATGGTTTGTTGGGAATGGCACTTTCTCCAGATTTTGATTCAACAGGAAGGATCTATGTTTATTATTCACATCCAACAGAACACCATCAAACTTTATCTAGGTTTGATATTGTTGACAATAAGCTCGAAATCAGTTCTGAAGTTTCAATACTCAAGGTTGAAAGCCAAAGGGAAACTTGTTGCCATGCTGGTGGCTCCATTGAGTTTGACAATAATGGCAATATATTTATTTCAACTGGCGATGACACCAATCCTTTTGCCTCAGACGGTTTTAGTCCCATTGATGAAACTGACGGAAGAAAGCCATGGGATGCTGCAAGGTCTTCAGGCAACGTAAATGACTTAAGAGGAAAGATATTGAGAATAAAGCCTTTGGAAGATGGAAGCTATGAGATTCCAGAAGGAAATCTTTTTTCATCAAATGCTGGAAGGCCTGAAATATATGTAATGGGCAACAGGAACCCTTACAGGATATCAATTGACCAAAAAAATAATTGGCTTTACTGGGGTGAGATTGGTCCAGATGCTAGTGAGGATGATGACAGCAGGGGACCGATGGGTTATGACGAGATCAACCAAGCAAGAACAGCAGGCAATTATGGCTGGCCTTTTTGTATTGCCAACAATAAACCTTACAGAAGCTATGATTTTGAAAACAAAATATCTTCTGATTATTTTGATTGTGAAAACTTAAAAAACAATTCAATAAACAATACAGGGTCAATTGACATACCTGCTGCAAATGAAGCTTTTATCTGGTACCCTTACTCTCAATCTGAAGAGTTTCCTTTGTTTTCAGGGGGTGGGAGGTCTGCAATGGCTGGACCTGTCTATCGTTACAAGGGACAAGGTTTTCCTGAGTATTATGAAAATGTACTTTTTATTTATGAATGGTCTAGGTTTTGGATCAGAGAGGTTCACCTAGATTCGAAAGGTGAAATTCTTCACATAAATGATTTTTTACCAAATGAAGATTTTTTGCGTCCTGTTGATATGGTTTTTGACAAACAGGGAAATCTTTACATCCTTGAATACGGTCAAAGTTGGTATGGTTATGAGGATTCAAAAATATCAAAGATAACCTATAAAGAGTAGGGTGAGTCTGTAAGCCGGATTCTGTATTTGTGTGATTATCTATCTGCGGTTACTGTTACCAGTAACCTCTCGCGGTCTTCTTGCTGAATCAAAGGCAGAGCTTCCTCATCAGCACCTTGCTCCAGGCAGGGTTTACCTCAGCCAAGCTGTCACCAACTTGCTGGTGAGCTCTTACCTCACCGTTTCATCCTTACCATCAAATGGCGGTTTCGTTTCTGTGGCACTTTCCCGCAGGTTGCCCTGGGTGGGTGTTACCCACTACCATGCTCT
>MDTE01029752.1_pt1 | contig 12403 bp, 11 predicted proteins | sample 811231 | NCBI WGS metagenome assembly MDTE01 (sample SAMN05326651, study PRJNA326480) | marine metagenome | isolation source: seawater | place: Indian Ocean: Red Sea | collected 2010
AAAGATTTTAATAATATTTTTATTTGTTGTAAGTAAATTTACCTCAAAATTTTTTTTATCTTTTTTTATAATTTTTAAAGTATTTACACCAATTGAGCCTGTTGATCCTAAAATTGCAATTTTTTTTTTCATCAACTAAAAATTTTATAAATTAGATAGGTTGCTGGATATGCGAAAATTATTCCGTCAATTCTATCAAGTAATCCTCCATGACCTGGAATAATTTTTCCTGTATCTTTAATTTTAGATTTTCTTTTAAAATAAGAGACAACAATATCACCAAATTGACTTACTGTTGAAACAAAAATTGTAAGAATGAAATTATTAAAAGAAAGTTCTTGTGCTGTAGTTTCTATATTAGTTATTTCTGAAACAAAATCTAAATGATTAAAAAAAAGTGTTATGAAAATGATTGAAAATACATATCCTCCAATAACTCCTGAATAAGTTTTTTTAGGACTTATTTTAGTTAGTTTTGGTCCTTTAAAAAATTTACCAAATACATAACCTCCAATATCTGTAAAAACACATATAAATAAAATCATAATAAAATATAAATAATCTCCATAAAATTCGTTTCGAAAATAATATGCAGTGTAAAAGGATAATATTAAGAAAATTATTCCAGGGATCTTATATTCTTTTTTTTGTGACATGTAATGCCATTCATAAATTGAGACAAATAAACAAATTAATATAAAAAAATTAAAAAAATATGTTCCTTTAATTATAAAAAAAAGAGCAACAGGTAAAATAATAAGAGAACTTAAAATTCTTTTTTGTAATTCTTTATTAATCATATTTTGCCAAAATTTCTTTTTATATTCTTAAATTTTTTAATGATCTTATTATAATCTTTTTCATTAAATTCTGGCCATAACTTCTTCTCAAAGAAAATCTCAGCATATGCTACTTGCCATAGCAAAAAATTACTCAATCTATGTGTATTTCCTGTTCTTATTAAAAGATCTGGATCTGGTATATTTTTAGTTTGTAAATATTTAGATAAATTTTTTTCATTTATTTTTTCATTGTTTTTTTTTAAACTTTTAAAAGCATTAATTAACTCAAATTTTGACCCATAATTTAATGCAAGATTAATTTGTAATTTACGATTTTTAGAAGTTTTTTTTTCAGATTTATTCAAAAGATTATTTAATTTATTTGAAAAATTTTTGACACCTATTATTTTCAGTTTTATATTTTGTTTGTGTAATTCATCTATTCTGCTTATCAAAAAATTTTCTAATAAACTGAATAAATAATTAACTTCTTTTTTTGGTCTTTTCCAATTTTCAGTCGAAAATGCATAAAGTGTTAGAAATTTTATTTTATTTCTTATTGTTTCCTTTATTATTTTTTCTACAGTATTTAATCCTGCTTTATGACCTGAATTTCTTGAATTCTTATGCTTTAAACCCCATCTACCATTACCATCCATAATTATGGCGACATGATTTAATGGATTCATATAGTCATTATTTCTTTTTCTTTAGATAATACTTTTTCGTCAACAATTGAAATATGTTTATCCGTAATTGTCTGCACATTTTTTTCATAAGATTTTTCCTCATCTTCGCCAATTTCTTTTGATTTAAGAAGTTTCTTTAATTGTTCATTGGCATCTCTCCTTATGTTTCTTATGGAAACTTTGCATTTCTCACCTGTAGCTTTAATAATTTTTTTTAACTCTATTCTTCTTTCCTCATTAAGTTCTGGGATTGGCAATCTAATCAATTGTCCATCAATTTGAGGATTCAAACCTAATTCTGACTTTTTTATAGCTGCGTCTACTAGTGGAACATTATTTTGATCCCAAACTTGAATATTAATCATTCTAGGTTCTGGAGTAGTTATACTTCCAATTTGATTGATGGGCATTTGTTGTCCGTAAACATCAACTTTAATTAAGTCTAACATTGATGCATTAGCTCGACCAGTTCTTAACGAAGATAATTCTTTAGAGAAAACTTCTATGGTTTTATCCATTTTTAAATTGTATGATTTTTCATCAAACATTATTCACCTATTTTAAATCTAACAAATTCTTTTATTTTTAAATCGGTTATAGCTAATTCTTTGATTATATCTTTAACTTTCTTTTTTGGCTCCATAACCCATGCTTGAGTCAAAAGAGCGTTCTCTTCTTTAAATTTATTCATTTTTCCAATGCTAATTTTTTTTGCTATTTCTTCAGGTTTGCCAGAATTTTTTAATTCCTCTGTTACTAACTCCTGTTCTTTGTCTATAATCGACTTATCAATTAAATTTTGATCTAAAGCTAATGGATTTGATGCAGCTATATGCATTGAAAGTTGTTTACCAAAATTTTTGACAGCTTCAGAAGTTTCTTTTGTTTCTAAAGAAACAGCTACAGCAAGTTTTGCCAAATTATCTTTCACAACAGTATGAAGATATTTTGAATTTATAGATCCCTCTTTTAAAACGGTTTTTGTTTTGCCTATCGTAATTTTTTCACCAATTTTAGCAATTAAAGCAACTAGGTTTTCTTCAACAGTTTTTTTATTCATCATTTGAGATTTTTTTAAGTCATCTAAATTAGAGCTAACATTGTTATTTAAATCACTTAATTCTTTCACAAAATTTATAAAATCATCATTTTTTGCAACAAAATCTGTCTCACAATTTACCTCAATTAATGAAATTTTTTTATCATTTTCACTTACTGCTATGACTCCTTCTTTTGCGTCTCTTGACATTTTTTTTGAAGCTTTTGAAATTCCTTTAACTCTTAAAATCTCAATGGCTTTATCTAAATCACCGCCAGACTCTTTTATAGCTAAATTGCAATCTTTAAAACCAGCACCTGTTATTTCTCTAAGTTTTTTTACTTTTTCAATATCACTCATTAATTCAAAGTCTCCTTACTTTCTTTAGAAAATTTTTTTTCTAATTTTTCTCTATCGATATCTTGTATTGTTTTTGAGGATTTTTTATCATTTTTTGATTCAACTTGTTTGTCTTCTTTAGGAGCGGATTTTTTAGCTGAATTAATAGTTTCTTTTATCAAATTACAATATAGATCAATTGCTCTTCTTGCATCATCATTTCCTGGAATTGGAAAGTCGATACCATCTGGATTTGAATTACTATCCAGAATTGCTATGATTGGAATTCCTAGTTTTACAGATTCTTGAATTGCAAGTGATTCATAATTGGTATCAATTATAAAAACTAAATCAGGAACTTTTTTCATTTCTGCAATACCCCCTAAAGATCTCTGTAATTTTTCTTTTTTCACACCCATCTTTAAAAGTTCTTTTTTAGTAAATCCTCTATTTTCAGCAACAAGGTCTGCTTCTAATTTTTTTAATTTTTTGATAGAATTTGAAATTGTTCCCCAGTTGGTCAACATCCCTCCTAACCATCTGTAATTTACAAAATATTGCTCTGTCTCTTTTGCAACTTCAGCAATAGCTTCAGAAGCTTGTTTTTTTGTTGATACAAAAAGTATCTTGCCATTATTTGAAATGGTTTCATATACTTTTTGGAGTGCAACTTTAGTTAACTCTAAAGTCTGTGTTAAATCAATTATATGAATTGAGTCTCTCTTTCCAAAGATGTACTTTTTCATTTTTGGATTCCATCTCAATGTTTTATGCCCTAAATGGACACCTGCTTCTAATAATTGTTGTATTGTAATGTTAGGTATTTTCATATTTATTCCCTGTTAAGCCACCACAGTAATTACCATTAAAGGACAGGAGGTATAAAACCAAAAACTGTGTGCGTATTAATTAAATTATCCAGGTATTTACTAATATTTTAATAATATAACAAGTATTAATTATTCTATATTTAAGCTTATTTCTTTATTTCTTAATATATTGATAGATTTTCTATCAATATTTCTCAATGATTTAAGCTTAAATTTATGCGTTTCTTTATCATCCGAATAATTAATATTAACTAAAGTTTCTCCATCTTTCTCAAGAAAATTTTGTACTTCTTTAAGTTGTTCTTTTGAAGTTAAATTTAAGGTAATTTCCTTAATGGAACCAGTAAATAAATCTTTTAAAGATGCAATTTTACGAACATTAATTCTTTTAGTTTTATCCTCATCTGAAGAAATGGTTTTAATTAAAGTCAATATAAGTGATGATCCCTCTTTTAAGATATCTCTATTCAATTCCAATACCTCTGAAAATATGAATAATTCAAAAACATTACTTAGATCGGTTAATCTCAAAACTGCATATGAATTTCCTTTTGCAGTCTTTCTTTCTATTACTTTTAATAATGTTGCAGCTATGTTGTTTTCTTTAATTTCATCATCAGAAAAAAATTTCTGGTATTCCATGATTTTATAATCCTGAAAGATTTCTTTAAATTGATTAAGTGGATGATCTGATATGAAAAAACCAACTGCCTCAAATTCTTTTGATAATCTCTCTTCAAACTCCCAATCTTTTATATGACTAATTATACTAGTTTCATTTTCATCGATTTCTTCAAATAAATTAATTTGGTTAGCTATTTTATTATCAAAATCATTTTTAGATTTAATAATCATATTTGGTATAGAATTAAATATTGATTGCCTGTTGTTATCTAATTTATCAAAAGCTCCTGCTTTAACTAATCCCTCTAATTGTAATTTATTAATATCTTTGGGAGCAACTCTTTTAAGAAAATCTTTTATTGATAGAAATTTTCCATTCGTTTCTCTCTCTTTAACAATGTTAGATATTGCCTCTGATCCAACAGCTTTAATTCCACCTAATGCATAATAAAATTTATCATTTTCAGTTCTAAAATCATCATAACATTCATTAATATCTGGTCTGATGATTTCAATATCAAGTCTTTTCAATTCTTCATAAAATTCACTTAATTTGTTTTGATTTGAAATATCCATTGTCATTGAAGCTGCAATAAATTCTTTTGGATAATAAGTTTTTAAAAATGCTGTTTGATAAGATATAATTGCATATGCAGCAGCATGACTTTTATTGAAGCCATATTCAGCGAATGGTTCAATTTTTAAAAAAATACCAGCTGCTACATCTTTATTGATTCCATTTTTAACTGCACCAGCAATAAAATTTTGTTTTTGTTTTTCTAGTTCCGCTCTCTTTTTCTTACCCATTGCTCTTCTTAATAAATCAGCTTGTCCAGCAGTAAATCCAGATAGTTTTTGAGCAATTTGCATTACTTGTTCTTGATAAATAATTACTCCATAAGTTGGTTTTAAAATATCTTCTAGTAACGGATGTAAATAATCTGGAGTTTTTCTTCCATGTTTACAATCATTATAAATTGGAATGTTACTCATAGGTCCAGGTCTATATAAAGCAACTAGAGCAATAATATCTTCAATATGATTAGGCTTCATATGAGTAAGTGCATCTCTCATTCCGGCACTTTCAATTTGAAATAATCCAACGGTTTTACCAGAGGACATGAGTTCAAAAACTTTTTTATCCTCAAAACTAATATTTTCTATATCGAAATCTTTGTTTTTTTTCTTTATTAATTTTTGAGTGTTATTAATTACAGTTAAAGTTTTTAAACCTAAAAAATCAAATTTAACTAATCCTGCATTCTCAGCGGAATACATATCAAATTGAGTTGAGGGTAATAATAAATTTGCTGATACATCTTTATATAAGGGAACTACTTCTGTTAATTTTTTATCTGCAATTACTACACCTGCCGCATGTGTTGCAACATTTCTATTCAAACCCTCTAGTTTAAGGGAGAGATCAATTAGTTTTTTAACTCTAGGATCTTCATTTATCATTTTTTGAAGTCTAGGTTCGCCTCCAATACATTCTGACAAAGTTTGAGGTCTCGATGGATCAAATGGTATCATTTTTGATATAGTGTCTACAAAACCATAAGCAAGACCTAACACTCTTCCGACATCTCTTATAACCATTCTAGCCTTCAATTTTCCAAATGTAATTATATGAGCAACACTATTTTTATATTTCTGGGTTAAATATTTAAAAACTAAATCTCTTTTTTCCTCACAGAAATCAATATCAAAATCTGGCATTGAAATTCTGTCAGGATTTAAAAAACGTTCAAAAATTAAGTTATATTTGATTGGATCCACATCTGTAATTGATAAGCACCAAGCAACTAATGAACCAGCACCCGAGCCTCTTCCGGGGCCGACAGGTATATCATTTTTTTTTGCCCATTTAATATAATCAGAAACAATTAAGAAATAACTTGCATAGTCCATTTTAATTATAATTTCTAACTCGTGATCTAATCGATCTTTGTATGATAAAAACTTTTTATCTTTATCTAAATCATCTAACTTCAGATTAAAAAATTTAATAAATTTTTCCTTTAAACCATTTAAAGATTCTTTTTTAATAATTTCACTAGCGTTACCATCTTTATTAGTGCTTATATTTGGCAAAATTGGTTTTGAAAAAAGCGGTCTAAAACTACATCTAAGAGGGAAATTATAATTATTTTCTAATGCTTCTGGAATATCAGCAAATAATTCTGTCATTTCAGTATTATTTTTTAAATAATGTTCTGAACTATACTTAATCCTATTTTTTTCATTAATATATGTTTTGTTACCAATACAAATAAGTGCATCATGAGCTTCGTGCATATCTTTTGTTAAATAAAAAACTTCATTAGTAGCAATGATTGGTATTTTAAGTTTATTAGATTGAATGAGGTTAAACTTTTCAAAATCCTTTTCATTTTGATCCTCATGCCTCTGTATTTCTATATAAAATCTATCATCAAATATTTTACTTAAATTTGAGTAAAGTTTACTAACCTCAGAAATTTTACCTTTTTCAAATAATTTTCCAAACAAACCTAATATTGTTCCTGAGAAAATTGAAATACCAGAACTATCTAATTCAAATAAATCATTAATGTCTAAATGGGGAGCAGAAAGTTCATTATTATCTAAATAAGATTTTGAAGATAATTCAATTATTTTTTTATAACCATCTTCATCAAGTGCAAATAAAGGCAATAGACCAATCGTATCTTCAAATTTAAAATTAATTTGAGTTCCAATTATTGGTTGAGTTCCAACTTTTGAAAGTTTATCAGAGAATTCTATTGCTCCACATAAATTTGATGTATCACATAATCCGATTGTCTTAATTTTTAGTTCTTTGCTTAAATCCTTTAAATCATCAATTTTAATAGCTCCTTCACAAATAGAATATTGAGAATGTATCTTTAAATGATTAAAATTTCTAAAATTAGAGTCGGGCATTAGTAGATTTTATATTACCATCTACCATTTCCAATAAGCAATCAGACTTATTAGCAAAAAATCTATTATGAGTTGCAAATATTATTAATCTTTTTGAATTTCTTTGTTTTTTTAATAAAGAAAATATTTCTAGCGAAGTTTTTTTATCAAGACTTCCTGTTGGTTCATCTGCAAGAATAATCTTTGGCTCATTTATTAAAGCCCTTGCAATTGAAACTCTTTGTTTTTCACCACCAGAAAGTTCACTTGGATAATGATTTAGCCTGTGTGAAAGACCCACGGTTTTAAGAATGTTTTTTGCTTTATTTTTAGCATTATCTTTTTTATTACCAGCGGCCATACTTGAAAGATAAACATTTTCTAGAGCGGTAAAATCAGTTAATAAATTATCTTGTTGATAAATAATACCTATATTATTTGCTCTAAAAAAATCATTATCTTTATTCTTCTTAAAATCAATCTGTTTATCTTGAAATCTGATTAATCCAGAAGAAGGTCTATCAATTAAAGAAATAAGATTTAACAACGTAGACTTGCCAGACCCAGATGGACCCATTAAGGAATAAATTTTTCCTAATTTAAATTTAAAATTTATCTGTTTTAAAACTTTTACATTTTTTTTTGCAATAAAAGTTTTTGTTAAGTTAGATAATTCTATAAAATTATTCATATTTAAGTGATTTAATTGGGTCTAATTTTGCAGCTTTAATTGCAGGAAAAATTGAAACAAAAATTGTTATGAAAATTGAACAAATTGAAATTAAGAATATTGAACTAATATTTATTTCAGATGGTAATGTGCTTAAGAAATAAATTTCCTCTGGGAATAAAGTTAAATCAAATGTATTGCTAATAAACTTTCTTATATTTTCGACGTAAATAGAAAATGTTACTCCTAATATAATTCCAAATAAAGTTGCAGAAGTTCCAATAATAACTCCAATTAAAAAAAATATCTTAACTATTGAATTGTTTAAAACTCCAATAGATTTTAATATGGCGATATCTTTTGTTTTATTTTTTACTAAAATTGTAAGGCCTGAAATTATATTAAATGCTGCAACAATTATAATTAATGATAAAATTATAAACATTACATTTCTTTCAACTTTCAAGGCAGAGAATAAAGATTTATTCATATCTGACCATGATGAAACTAAATCCATTGGAAAAATTTTTTGAACTATATTTTTTTGATTTTCAATTTTTTGAGGATTTTTTAGATAAACTTCTAAATTTCTGTCATTTTTAGATAGATTAGAAAACTCTTCAAGAGTCTCTAAATTCAAAAAAATTATATTATTATCAAAATCAGCTAGGCCACTATCAAAGATAGATATAACGGTAAAATTTTTTTTTTTTGGTAAGTTTCCTATTATAGTTTCAACCCCAGATGAGGACATAATTGAAATGTTGTCACCAATTTTTAAATCAAGGCTAAAACTTAATTCTTTTCCTATAGAAATGAAGTTTTTTTCTATTTTTTTAGTTTTACCAATAAAATTTTTGTTATTTATTAATTCAAGTTTTGAAAAATCATCTTCTAAATAACCCCTCAGAAGTATACCTTTAGAATTTTTTTCTCTGATAATTATCGCTTCACTTGAATTACTTAATATTAAATTTTTTGAAATTACGTCTAAGGTTCCTTTTTTTAAGTTAGTTATATCAATTGGTTTTTCATAAGGTTGAACTGTAATGTGAGAATTAAAACCTACGATTTTATTTATCAGTTCAGTTCTAAAACCATTCATTACGGACATTACAATAATTAATACTGCAACACCTAAACTAATCCCTATGAATGAAAAAATTGAAATAATATTTAAAAAACCATCATTTTTTCTGGCTTTTAAAAATCTAAATGTAATTTCTTTTTCAAGAGTGGAAATCAATTTTTTACTTTTTCCTCTTTAATTATTTTTATGACCTCTTCTAATTTAAGTTTTTTAGATTCTTGGCCTGTTTCTTTAAATTCTACTAAATCACCTTGAGTTTGTTTACCAATAATGATTTGAAAAGGTGCTCCTATTAAATTCATCTTTTTTATTTTTGAGGAAAAATTTTCATCTGTATCATCTATGAGTGCTTCAATATTATTTTTAATAAGTTCACTATTAATTTTATTTGCCCTTTCCAAGGCAGTATTATCGTTTTTATTCATCATAGGAATTATTGATATATCATAGGGAGCAACAGACAATGGCCATTTCATGATTTCATTTTTATCATCAAATTTAGCCTCAATTATAGCTCCAACTAATCTTGAAACTCCAATTCCATAGGACCCCATTTTTACAAAATCTCTTTTTCCTCCCGGTAAATCAACTGATGCACCCATCGGTTTTGAATACTTATCACCAAAATAAAATATATGACCCACCTCAATACCTTTAGTGATCAGTTGGTTTTCTTTAGAAACATTTTTTTCAAATTCATCTTTGTTAAATTTTTCGTCAGTTACAGCATAAAATTTTTCATATTTTTTTCTCATATTTTCTAAAGACGACTTATTTAATTGTGTGTCATTACTATTTAAATCAAATATTCTTTTATCCGTAAAAATTTTACTTTCACCTGTCTCTGCTAAAATAATGAATTCATGAGACAAATTTCCACCAATTGGTCCTGTATCTGCAGCCATAGGTATCGCAGTTAAGGACAATCTTTTAAATGTTCTTAAGTATGAAAGAAAAAATTTGTTGTAAGAATATGAAGCCTCCTCATCAGAAACATCAAATGAATAAGCATCTTTCATGTAAAATTCTCTACCACGCATAATTCCAAATCTTGGTCTTATTTCATCTCTAAATTTCCATTGTATATGATACAAAAGTTGTGGTAACGATTTATAAGATTTTATTGAGGATCTAAAAATTTCTGTGACTTGCTCCTCATTAGTTGGGCCGTATAACATTTCTCTATTTTGACGATCAGTTATTCTTAGCATCTCTTCGCCATAGTCTTCATAACGTCCACTTTCCTTCCAAATTTCACTTGATTGAATAGTTGGCATTAGTATTTCTTGAGCTCCAATTTTATTTTGCTCTTGTCTGACGATTTCCTCTATTTTTTTCATCACTTTAAAACCTAAGGGTAGCCAAGAGTAAATTCCTGCTGATGCTTGCTTAATCATACCTGCTCTAAGCATTAATTGATGTGATTTAATTTTTGCTTCTGAGGGATTATTTTTTAATATTGGTATATATGAATTAGATAAAAGCATCTTAATTGATCATATTTCTTAAATTTAAATATTCAAATTTAATTAATAAGTAAATTATAATAAAAATAACACTGGTAATTCCAGTACAATATAAGAATTTCTTCAACATTTTTGGATTTTCAGGTGATCCTGGATCCTCACCATCAATTTTTACAGTCTTTATCCGATTCACATCAATTGGTAAAATAGCAAAGAAAACTATCCACCATATAATAATATAGATAATAGCTAATCCTGTTAAGCTCATTAGATTCTTACTAAATTTATATTGGTAAATGGTTTTTTTCCTGTTCTCTCTTTAGAAAATTTTCTACAAGCAATTTTTAATGCATCAATTAAATTGTGTTCTTGTTGCTTACTTCCAACTTTAAATGTTCTTGATATTACTTCTATCTCCTCTACCAAACCATAAGTAAACTCTTCTTTGTCATCTATTGGGAGCCCTCTAAAGGAGAGTATTGGTTCATTATGAATATTGCCTTTAGGTGTAATCATTATTGTGACTTCCAAATATCCATTAGCACTTAAGTTTTTTCTATCTTTAATTGATTGTGAGTCAGGATCGACACTGACATTTCCATCTAAATAGAGTCTACCACTTGGAGCTCTGTCATAAACCTCAGGTTTATCTCCTGGAAAAAGTTTAACAATATCACCATTTTCTACTTGAACTGGATGTGGAACTTGCATTTCTTTTGCAAAATTGATGTGCTCAATCATATGTCTGTGCTCTCCATGGACTGGGATTACACACTGTGGTTTTACCCATTGATACATTTCTTTAAGATCCTCTCTATTTGGGTGACCAGAGACATGTACAAATTCTGTCTCTTCAGAAATTACTTCTATACCATCCTTAACAAGTTGGTTGTGAAGTTTATATAGCTTTTTCTCATTTCCTGGAATAATTTTTGATGAAAATATTACGGCATCACCCTCTTCAATAAAAACGTCAGGATGCACATAACTAGAAATTCTCATCATTGCACCCATTGGTTCACCCTGACTGCCTGTACATAGATAAATAATTTTTTCTCTTGAAAAATTTTTAGCCTCACGTGGATCAATTGGCTCAATAGTATTTTTTAAATATCCACATTGTCTTGCTGCCTTATAAATACGATGCATCGACCGTCCAACTAATGAAATTTGTCTCCCAGTTTGTTCTGCACAATAAAATGCTGTTTCCATTCTTGCTACATTAGATGCAAAGGAGGTTATGATTATTCTCTTTTTTAATCTAGAGATAATGTTTAACATACTTTTTCTAACATCAAGTTCTGATCCAGATTTACCAGCACTCAAAACATTAGTGGAATCACATATCATTGCTAGAACACCCTCTTCACCAATTTCCCTTAGTCTTTTCTCATTAATATTGTCACCAATTAAAGGATTTGGATCTACTTTCCAATCTCCAGTATGCAAAATAACTCCTGCTGGGGTTTTTATTCTAAGTCCATTAGGTTCTAATATTGAATGAGTTAAAGTAATGTACTCAATTTCAAATGGATCTAATAAAACTTTTCCATTCAATTCTACAATTTTTAAATCATTAGTTATATCAATTTGTTTTTCTTTAAATTTTTCCCTTATAAGAACAGCAGTAAAAGGAGTTGCAAAAATTTTGCATTTTAACTTTGGCCATAAATGAGCAATAGCACCTATGTGATCCTCATGCGCATGAGTCAAAACTATTCCCAATAAATTATCTTTTCTCTCAACTATAAACCCTGGATCTGGATAAATTAGATCAACACCTGGAATAGTATCATCGGCAAACGTAACGCCTATATCAACCATTATCCATTTATGATCACTAGGTTGCCCATAGCCGAATAAGTTCATATTCATGCCAATCTCACCTGATCCACCTAAGGGACAAAATAATAGTTCATCTTTCATATTATTTAATTAATTTTGAAATTTTTATTAAGCCTTTAATTGTA
>MDTE01079053.1_pt1 | contig 12403 bp, 11 predicted proteins | sample 811231 | NCBI WGS metagenome assembly MDTE01 (sample SAMN05326651, study PRJNA326480) | marine metagenome | isolation source: seawater | place: Indian Ocean: Red Sea | collected 2010
AATTTTCTACTAGTAAATGGGTTGACTGACGAAATTTTGATCCCAGTTTCACGGTATACAGAAAACCGCCGGCACGACCTCATGGCAAACGAAAATTTGGAAATTCTCATAGATTCTAATGAGTCCGGAGTGTGTTTGGTTTACGATAAAAAGCTCAGACACGTACATATGTATAACCACCTTGAGTATGAAGCAAATACGCTTCATGAAGAATATCTAAGAGATACATCTAAAAAAGTTAAAATTCAAAAACCCATCAACTATTACCCAGAAGACAACCCTGCTCGAACACCAAAAAACACGTGGAGCTCAAACGGGTATTTACTGTTTAACAATTGGCTAAACCTAATTTATCAAACAACCCCCTTTGATATAAAAGATATCGGAAATGAGAAATAATTGTCAGTAACTCTTTTTATAATGTTGCGTTTAACTTATTGGTAGAGTTTCATCACTTCAAAAAATCCCCAATCAAGCCAGGGGAAAAATGCCTCTAAGTTGCGTTGCTCGATCGTACTACCACACCAGATCCTAAGACCAGGAGGAGCATGGGCATGGGAACCAAAGTCAAACCCTGCGTTTTCTGTTGAGAGAAGTTCTAGCAAGCTTCTAATAACCATACGTTGAGCTATCTCGCCAAGATTAAAATATTTTTGATCTACGATATTAAGTGTAACCGAAGTCGTTGATCGCGAATCACTATCGGCGCAAAGATAACCTATCCATGGCGCAGAGCTCACCCACCTGGATACAGCCTCTGCATTTCTGTTGGTTCTCGCTATTAATGATGACAGCCCTCCGATCTGCATTGCCCACTTTAGGCCGTCTAGAGCGTCTTCAACAGCAAGCATTGATGGTGTATTGATCGTCTCCCCTTCAAAAATACTTTTGTTTAGCTTTCCATCTCTAGTTAAACAAAACACCCTTGGGATTGGCCATACTGGCACATATGATTCCAATCTATCAATTGCTCTTGGCCCCAATGCAATCATGCCATGTGCAGCTTCCCCCCCAAGAGCTTTTTGCCATGACCAGGTAGCAACATCAATTTTCTCCCACGGGAGATCCATCGCGAATACGGCTGAAGTTGCATCAACGATAGTCAATCCTTTTCTGTTGGCTTCAATCCAATCTCCATTTGGAACACGGACGCCTGAAGCTGTCCCATTCCACGTAAATACCACGTCACTATTAAAGTCTACGTTTGAAAGGTCAGGAAGCTTTCCATATTCTGCTTCAATTTTTCTAACTTTTCGCAACTTTAATTGTTGCTTAATATCGCTGGCCCACCGCAAGCCAAAGCTCTCCCAAACCAAAACATCAATGGCACGCGCCCCTAGGAACGACCACATGGCCATTTCCATGGCACCTGTTCCGGACGCTGGAACTATACCAACCACAAACCCTTTTGGTATCTCAAGAACCTTTTTCGAATACTCAATGACTTCTTTTAGTTTTTCTTTTCCAATATCGGATCGGTGGGAACGACCCAGAAGTGCTGTACAAAGATTATTATAATTCCATCCGGGTCGTTTTGTGCACGGCCCTGACGAAAAGTTTGGGTCAGCCGGTCGGACTTCAGGCTTTTTATTCTGGGATATCACCTTTGGTTTCCTTTTACACCATCCTGTTCGGGTTAAACTGTTCGATCAACTTGACCAAGACCTATTACAACTTCTCCACTATACTGCACTGGTATGATAAACTGTTTTCAAATACTTTTGCGTTGATAACTAATAACAACATAATGGCAAAAAAACATTTCCGAACGCTTGTGTGGTAATTTATAGGATAATTGCCTCAACAATTGGGTTCAAGTTTCTTTGGCATCTGGGAGCTCTTACAAAAAATGATTACTATTAACTGACCAATTACAGACTTTAAAGGAAAAGCAACATGATCGCTGTGATTTTTGAATTTGAGGTGCATCCAACAAAGCGAGAGCGGTATTTCCACTTAGCCGAACAACTGAAACCAGAATTAAAAAAAATTAATGGTTTTATTTCAGTTAATAGATTTAAAAGTACAGAAACACCTGAAAAATTTCTTTCTCTGTCATTATGGCGTGATCAATCTGCAGTTGATGCATGGAAAAAACACACCGATCACGTCCTAGCCCAGAAAGAAGGGAAAAATTCAATCTTCAAGAACTATAATATCTATGTGACTAAAATAACTCAAAAAAATAGTTTCACCAGTGAAACCACAAGATAACCATGATTGAAAACCTAGAAGATCCGAAACAACTTCTTATAAGATCGGGCTTCATTCGCAAAAACGACACAGCAACCATAAAGAGACTCCCTGGTGGCGTCTCATCAGATATTTGGAGTGCTAAAATACCTGCTGGTTTAGTTTGCATCAAGAAAGCTCTCCCTAAACTCCGCGTAAAGAAAGACTGGCACGTGCCAATTTCTCGAAATTCCAATGAAGTAGCTTGGCTTGAGGTGGTACGCTCAATATTGCCAAAATCGGTCCCCCAAATCCATTACCACGATTCCGAAATCGGCTTCTTTATTATGGAATATTTTCCTAAAATTAGTTATTATCCATGGAAAGATCAGCTTCTCGCTGGGAAAGTCAATACAAAAGTGGCCGCTGAAATTGGAACCCAGCTCGCTATAATACATAGCGCAACCTATAATAATCCTAAATTTAAAAATAAATTCGACACAGACAGATTATTTTTTTCAATCCGATTAGAGCCTTATTTCGGAGCTGCAGCTGAAGTCAACCCCGAACTATCTAATGTTCTCCTTGAACTTTCAAGAGAAACAGCTAAACAAAAAACCACACTAGTACATGGTGACTTTAGTCCCAAGAATATTCTTATTGGTCCATCTGGCCCAGTATTTTTAGATGCTGAGTGTGCGTGGTATGGAGATCCTGCATTTGATCTCGCTTTTTGCCTAAATCATATATTGCTAAAATGCCTAATCTTAAAACAAAAAACAGATCAATTATTGTCAGCATTCAATAAATTGAAGGATGCTTACCTAGATACATTCGACCCTATTGGAATTGAATCGAGAACTGCTAATTTACTGCCAGCACTATTATTGGCGCGGGTCGACGGAAAATCTCCGGTTGAATATCTTAGAAAATCTCAAGAAAGAGATTTTGTGCGGAAGAACGCTGGTTTTCTATTGCGAAAACTCCCAATATCGTTAAATGAGCTTTGTGAATTCTGGCAAATTGAATTAAAGAACTATTTTGGATCCCTAAAAAATGAGTGATACCGAAATATGCGATCTAAGAACTAGAAGAATTTGGGACTCTAGAGGACACCCAACGATCGAGGTCGAAATTTTTCTAAAGGGGGGTGGTATCGGTAGAGGGATAGCTCCGTCAGGTGCTTCACGCGGAACTTATGAAGCTATGGACCTTCGTGACGGGGGATCTCAGTTTGGTGGTTATGATGTGACTAAAGCGATTCAGGGAATACAGCTGGAAATTAAAGAAATTCTAAAAGGTCAAGACGCTTCAAACCAGAGAAATATTGATCGGCTGCTGATCGAATTAGATGGAACAAAACATAAAACACGATTAGGTGGAAACGCTACTATCGCAACCTCATTTGCAGCAGCCCAAGCTGTTGCAAATGCCAAGCATATACCTCTTTGGCGCTATCTTGGAGGCGCAAAAAATTCGTTTCTTCCCTTACCCGAAATTCAAATATTTGGAGGTGGCGTACATGCAGGAAATCGTGTTGATATTCAAGATTTCATGATAATACCGATAGGTGCAAGAACATTTTCAGAAGCACTTAACTGGGCTGCTGAGGTGTATCTTGCAGCGAGAAGACGTCTGGAAAGCTCCGGAAATTTATTTGGAATTGCGGATGAAGGAGGCTTTTGGCCAATGTTTAAGAGCAACGAAGAAGGCATTCATAACCTTGTTCTTGCCATAGAAGATGCTGAATTTACTCCCGGCCAGGATATAGCTATTTCTTTAGACATAGCAGCCTCTGAGTTCCATAAAAACGGTCTTTACAGATTGAAAAGGGAAGGGATTGACCTTGATAGCGATGGGTTATGTGCTCTGCTAATTGATTGGATAGAAAATTATCCCATTTGCTCAATAGAAGATCCCCTGGCAGAAGATGACCTTGATGGAATGGTTCGGTTTACTTGGGCTGTACGTAATCGTGTTCAGGTTGTAGGCGATGATTTTCTTGTTACAAATGCAGGCAAAGTAAAATCAGCTGTCACCAATGGTGCTTGTAATACTCTGCTAGTCAAACCTAACCAGGCAGGCACATTAACGGAAACACGAGCAGCCTTTGAAGCCGCACAAGCTGCTAACATGGGCTGCATTATGTCAGCACGTTCCGGTGAAACAGAAGATACCACAATTGTCCATCTAGCTGTAGGGTGGGGTGCTCCACAAATAAAAATTGGCTCATTTTCGAGATCAGAAAGAATGGCAAAATGGAACGAAGGACTTCGCATAGCAGAATCATTAGATGGAGGTTCGCTACCTCCTCGTTTCATATTCCCCTGGAGATAAAGAAATATTAGATTTAAAGAAAATAAAAGGTAATTATATCGATAACAATATGTGTTAATAATTAAATTAGGAAACATATAGCGCGAAAAAATCCAGCCTTGATCTTTACTAAGCTAATAAATTTATGTAAAACTGCGCTGCATCAAATTTAAAAATGAATTTAAAGTATGTCATTAATAGAAATTCATCAAATTTCCAAGACTTTTAAAACAGATACTGTTGCACTTAACAATGTATCTTTTAACATCGACCCTGGTGAAATGGTTGCCCTTGTCGGGCCTTCAGGTTCTGGAAAATCTACTTTAATCAGAATCATTGCATGCCTTGAACACATTGACAAAAAAGGTGACGGCCTTATTAATTTGTTTGGCAAGTGTGTTCAGGCTAACGGAAGAATTCATTCTTCAATAAAAACCGTTCGCAAACATCTTGGAGTTATCTTCCAAAGTTTTAACTTGGTTGGTCGCCTATCTTTAGAAAAAAACGTGTTAACAGGTCTTCTAGGCCATATGCCAAAATGGAGAGGTACGCTCGGACTATTTCGTGCGTCAGAACGGATTAAAGCATTGATAGCCTTAAGCAGAGTCGGGATCCTTGCCCAATCTCGACAAAGAGCATCAACCCTTTCAGGAGGACAGCAACAGCGGGCTGCCATTGCCCGAACGCTTGTGCAAAATGCAGATATCATTCTTGCTGATGAACCTGTAGCATCGCTCGACCCAGCGGCAGCAGACCGGGTAATGCAAACTTTAGCTCAAATTAATAAAGAAGATAAGGCAACAGTTTTGGTCTCATTGCATCAAATTGAATATGCTCTTAAATACTGCACCCGAGTTATTGCATTAAAAGATGGTGGATTAATATTTGACGGAAAAACAACTGATACAAGTCCTGATTTTTTTACGAAGCTTTATGGAAGAAAAATCGATCATGACGAAGCTTCAGAATAATTTTCCCAAGTACGTAATTTGGAAAATGCTAACCTCAATTCAGAGGTATAATATTTTTAAAACAAACAAGGAGGTTAACTGATGAGAAAATTTTTTATAGGTTTAATTTCGTCTATTTTTCTATTCAGCTATGGCGTTAAGGCGGATGTTCCTAATCCTTTAAAAGTAGGGATTATTTCGACCGAAGCTTCCACTGTTCTAGCAAAGAACTGGGAAACATTTATCAAGGATTTGGCTTCATTTCTGAAAGTTGAAGTAAAACCCTTTTTTGCAGCAGACTATGCCGGGATAATTGAAGGAATGCGTTTTGGCAAAGTGCATGTGGCTTGGTTTGGAAATAAATCTGCTATGGTTGCCATCGATCGTGCTGGAGGTGAAATTTTCGCCCAGACAATCAAGTTTGACGGAACCGAAGGGTATTACTCTCTGTTAATTGCCCACAAGGATAGCCCGATAAACAGTCTTGATGACGTTCTTAAATGCGACAAATCATTAACCTTCGGCAATGGTGATCCGAACTCAACTTCTGGTTTTCTGGTTCCAAGTTTCTATGTCTGGGCTCAAAACAACCAAAGTCCTGAAAAGTGCTTTAAACGGGTGCTTACTTCCAATCATTCAGGGAATGCCCTTGCAGTTGCAAATAAAAAAGTCGATATAGCAACAAATAATACTGAAAATATTTACGACCGTCTTGCAAAAACGAACCCAAAAGCATTCAACAACATAAAAGAAATCTGGCGTTCTCCATTAATACCATCAGATCCAATGGTTTGGAAAAAAGACCTTTCGCAAGTTACGAAAGAAAAATTAGCATACTTCTTTCTTCAATACGGGCGCTTTGGAAGCCTCGAGAAGATAGGTAAGGAAAGAGCTAGCTTGGCAAAAATGAGTGATGGATGGGGACCATTTTTAGCTTCCTCAAATGCCCAACTCATACCTATAAGACAACTAGCACTTTTCAAAAATAAGCTAAAAATTCAAAACGATGCAAAATTATCAAAAGCTGAAAAAGATAAGAAGATTAAAAAAATAGATGCCCAGCTTGCTGATGTTGCAAAATATAAAGAAACTGTCGGTGACGGCGGAAATTAATAGGTCATACCATTGAAGAGTCAGCCTCAAAGTGATCGCCCAGATAATGCTGGGCGATCACCCTCTACTGAAAACGTTGATATGGAACTACTCTCCAATCAGCTAAAACCTGATTGGAGCAAGATAGCGTTCAACCTAATAGTAGTTTTTTGCATCGCTGGACTTTTAGCGTGGAGCTTCATACCAGCTGAAATACGTAATGCTGTCTATCTATGGACTGACGCTGGAAATATGGCAGAGTTTGGAAGTGATTTTCTTAGGCCTAATTTTCATGAATGGGAATTCTATGTAGGTGAAATGATAGTAACGGTCCAAATTGCGATCTGGGGCACCGCTCTTTCTGTTATCGTTGGCATTCCCTTCAGTTTGCTCTCCTCTGAAAACATTGCGCCAAGCTGGATCGTGCAACCTACCAGGCGCCTTATGGATATATTCCGCGCTACAAATGAGATAGTTTTTGCCATGCTCTTTGTTGTCGCTGTGGGCCTTGGCCCCTTTGCAGGTGTTATGGCTATCTTTATTCATAATACTGGGATAATAGCAAAGCTATTCTCAGAATCCGTTGAAGCAATTGATCCAAGGCCCGTCGAGAGCATTAAAGCCACTGGTGCTTCATATATTCAACAAATCATCTATGGGGTTCTTCCTCAAGTATTCCCCTTGTGGTCATCTTTCGCGCTTTACCGCTTCGAAACAAATGTCCGTGCAGCGACGGTACTTGGTATTGTTGGCGCAGGTGGAATTGGCCTCGTCCTTTGGGAAAGCATCAGAGGGTTTGATTATCCATCAACATCCGCATTAATGATTATTGTCATCGTCACAGTCAGTGCCATTGATTTTGTTTCCCAACGGTTACGTCGTGTGCTCATTTAATGCTGTTGCTTTTCTGGTAAAAAAAATGTTATCGGTATTGGGTAAAGGTAGGGATTTTTCCTACGTAACAGTAATTTTTTTCTAGGTCTTAACGCGATAATTTAGTGCGACAGACTGATAAAATTGCAGACTACAGTGTTTTTGAGTGCAATGCTTTCGAATGATAAAAATGATGTGTGTGTCATTGCTCAAATATCAGACCTACACATCTGTGAACCGGGTAAAAAATTTAACGACACCCATGATACCACTGCTAATCTTGAAAATTGCATAGAATCAATTAATGACCTTGAGCCATCACCTGATTTCGTATTAGCGACAGGCGATCTCGCTGATAAACCAAGCATTAAATCTTACATGGTCCTTAAAACGCTTTTGGGTCGCCTTAATATGCCATATTACATGATGCCAGGGAATCATGATGACCGGGAAATTTTTAGAGTAAGTTTTCCTGAGTGCAATTATCTCGATTCAAAGAGTCAATTTTTTTCCTACTGCATAGAAGGTTACCCTTTGCGGGTCATAGCATTAGACACTCTTGATCCCGACACTGGCGAAGCGTTTCTCTGCGAAACTCGGCTAGAATGGCTTGAAAAGGCATTAAATGGCAATGCATCAAAACCAACACTTCTGGCCATGCACCATCAACCATTACTAACACGCCTCGGGCTCAAAGATACCGGGTTCGCTTTTAAAGGTGCAAAAGAATTGAAAGCCCTAATTTCCCAACACCCACAAGTCAAATGGGTTACCTGCGGCCACTTACACCGTCAAATTATCTTTTCTCTTGGCCAAGTGCCAGTAACTGTTGCTCCAAGTGCGACATGCATTCGCACACTGACAATTAACAATGATATGCCAAAAGAATTTGTAAATGAACCGCCGGCGTATCTTGTTTTCATTTGGCACCCAAAATTAGGCGTTGTTTGCCACAATAATCTAATTGGAGATTTTGGCCCGCCACAGCCCATGAGATAATATTTATTAATTTTAAATAGATTTAGGCACCTAAAAACTAACTAGTCATATAGTGCCCCAACAATTTTGTTGCGTCATCAAGAATATGATCTTTTTTAGAAAAGCAAAATCGCGCAAAACTCCCACTATCTTGCTCCTGGTAAAATGCACTTATTGGTATGGCAGCAACACCTGCATTGCGAATAATGTCTTTGCAAAAATCTACATCACTACCAATAAAGCCAACTGAGCGAATATCGATGCTTAAAAAGTATGTGCCCTCAGTCTTTAGCACTTCAAAACCAATCCCCTCAAGTGCATGTTTCAGACGATCACGCTTCTTTTGTTGAATGGTTTTCAAATTTTTAAAATAAATGTCGTTTTGTGACAATCCTGCTGCTACTGCTTCTTGCAAAAATGTGGGAGTAGTAAAGGTAAGAAACTGATGTGCTTTAGATATGGCCTTTAGTAAACTTGCTGATGCAGAAATATAGCCAACTTTCCATGCCGTCATGGAAAAGGTTTTGCCTGCAGAACCAATTTTCACACAACGATCACGCATTCCTGGAAAAGTCATCAACGGAATATGTTTGTGGTCATCGAACACAAGATGCTCATAGACCTCATCGCAGATAACATAAGTATTATTTTTTATTACAAGATCTGCTATGAATTGGAGCTCACCACAGTTAAATACTTTTGAACCAGGGTTATGAGGACTATTAAGAACAACAAGCTTAGTTTTATCTGAAAACGCTTCAGACAATTGATCTTTTGGCAGTTCCCACTCTGGAGCCTTTAATTGAACAAACCTTGGAATTCCCCCTGCTCTTTCAACCATTGGTAAATAGCAATCGTAAAGAGGCTCTATCAATATTACTTCATCTCCTGGCTCCAGCAGACCAAATAGACTAGAAGCAATAGCTTCTGTTGCCCCGGAGGTTACCATAACCTCTGTTTCCCAATTAAGATCAAGTTCATAAAACCGTTTGTTATGCGCAGCAACTGCTTGGCGAAGCTCCGGTATGCCGAGCATTGGTGGATACTGATTGGGGCCCCTAATAACCGCAGCAGCTGCTATCTGGCGTAACTCTTCCGGACCGTTCTCGTCAGGAAACCCTTGCCCAAGATTAATAGCGTTATGTTCCAAAGCAAGTCTGCTCATGGTTTCGAAAACCGTAACGCCATATTTAGATAATGTACTATTCATCGGCTTCATAAAGAGTATTAATAGTCACTGCAAAACAAAAGATCAAATCACCTCCAAAACACCTTTAATAGAACCATGGTACTTTAAATAAATATGTAACTAGGGATACAATAAAGACGCTGCTTTCCTTTCTCGTGTAAGGATCTAATGAGAACCCTGGATTCTGCATTGAGAGTTTAAGGGCTTCAGAAAAATTTGATTGCAATTACCAGGCTAAATAGATAGCCCCAATCTCATTTGAAATAGTAAAGTGGCGAAATAAAAATATGAAAATAACCCTGAAGCTTTACGGTAGGTTAAAGGAGCATCTTCCTAAAAATGCATCAAAAAAACAAAGCTGTGCTTGAACTAGAAGAGAGCATTGATGTTGAACAGACCTTAGATACATATAACGTCCTATTAGACCAACGCCACCTTGTCATGGCTAATGGTGTTTAGCGGTGGAGTAGAGTGTTGCCCTAACTTAGTGCTCAGAGAGCCTAATCTCAATCGGTCAAAAAACACCAACGGACTTATGGTCCATTTCTTATGTTAAAGTGAAAGTTCCCGTATCCCAACCTTATTCTCGCAATAGGATTTAAAGCGGCAAGCGGGTATTCCCTAGGAATTTTTTTTATTTAGCATTTCCACAATAGGTTCGATTGGGTCGATAGGTTTGTCAAATTGCATACCAACTACTAGCGGAGCTTTTTTTTCTTTTTGCTGTGTCCAACGAACTTTAACATCGTATACGCTCTTATTAAGAATACGTAGTTTTGTATTAAACAAAGGTGAGATAGGGTGTGTCGTAATAATTTGAACACCCCCGCAAGAGATATCGAATAGCATACATTCGATCCAACCGCCCATTATATAAAGGTCTGCATTACTTGAAATAGAATGACGCCAATCTTTTCGATTTTCCCTTGACATTGAGTTTAGCGTTTCATTTCCATGGTTTGCTAGTAAAGCTCTTTAAGCATTGGGCATTTTATACACTTAAAAGTTGAGTTAATGAAACAACTTATAAATAGAAATGTCCATTATGTTTTATTTACTAGTAGTTTGCCAAAAAAGAGGCCACGTTTATTACCATTAACTACTCAACTAATATGTGGCCTTGCTCCTGACCCCAGGTCCAGGAATTGGCAAACTAATTTTTGATAGATGCTACAGTAGCGAATGATTTAGATAAACAGGAGGCTAGAAAGACTCACCATTGAAAATTCGAGGAGTATTTTTGGAATTTAGTTATTAACTCTTTGCTTTAATCGCATAAACTTTGTGCGTACGAGGGGACTTGAAGATGCTCGCGCTACTTTCATAACGCGAGCATCAACTTCAAGTTATTACTTCTTATTCAGCCGTAACTCTGTATATTTCACCTGCATCAACCGCAACATATAGCGCATTATCCGGACCCATCACTAGGCCACGAAACCTCTTCGAAAACCCAAGAGGCATACGCACAATATTATTTATTCCTAATCCATCAGGAGTGATGCTGATCATGTCAATACGGCTACCTGCCGGCGTATCACCAAAAGCAATACCCATAATACCAACCGCTAAACGGCCTTCATAGATACCCCAATTGCTGCCTTTAAGAAATGCCGCAGATCCAGTACCTTGAGAAAAACCATTATTATTCCAGGCAGATGGCATCAGATCTTTAAAACGAGTATCGCTCATAGGGGTATATGCAGCACGTACTGCGGGATCCATACCTTTCTTCTGATTCGGCTCATAACCACAGTACTTGTCTGGGCACGCGCCTCTACCACCTCTTTTCTCTGCAGGATCCCAACCTGCGTTACCGCCATTGATCAAGCCAGTAATCTCATCGTTATGCCAGGGCCCATGTTCTGCAGTAAATGCTCTCCCATCACTTGGGCGAAAGTCTATACCTTGTACATTTCTGTGACCATAAGTGTAGATACGCTTGTCAAAGCCCTCAGGAGGGTTATTTCCAGGATGGGCGTTACCGTCTCCGTCGATCCTCAAAACTTTACCGCATAGAAGTTTCCCGTCTTGAGGGCAAATGCCTCTATGACGGTCACCGCCAGCTACCCAAAGAAATCCTCCGGGCCCAATACGTATCCTACCACCATTGTGGGCACCAGGTCCACCGAACGGTTGATTCGATTCGAATGGTTTATATTGAATATCCTTAACGATGTCAGTGCGGTTAGAGACGCTCTTGAGATTTCCACTGACATTGAACTTCATAACAATGTTTCCGTCACACTTTTCAAAATTGGTTTTACAACCAGAACCGTGGTACTTAGTAGAAGTGGAGTAAACGTAGAGGACACGATTCTTTGCGAAATTCATGTCTGCAACTACCCCCAGCATACCAGCTTGACCATCACAAAAAAGGTCACTGCCACTATCGGGGTAGCCCTTGGAACCTTTCATTCCGTAAAGAGCATTAACACTTCCACCTTTCGTTCTCACCGAAAGACCTTTACATTTTTCAGTGAAAAACATTGTGCCGTCGGGTAGAAAAGCCATATCCCACGGACTTTCAAGTCCTTTCAAAAGTACCGATGATTTAATTTTTGGTACATCCATCCCCCCATGACCCGCTCCCTGGGCATTAAAGGACAGTCCGAACGTCACGGCAAAAGCCATGACTATCGATAAGAATCTACCACTTGAACTCATCATATTTGCCTCCCTAGTTTTCGTTGTATTTTGCATCTTTCAAATACGCAGCCAAGTTTGCAATTTCCCCATCCGTTAAAGCCTCTGCAAACATGAACATCAAAGAGGAATTTGGTCCTTGCTTAATGCCATCCCTGTAAGCCTCTAACTTTGACTTCGTATAAGA
>MDTE01082625.1_pt1 | contig 12403 bp, 11 predicted proteins | sample 811231 | NCBI WGS metagenome assembly MDTE01 (sample SAMN05326651, study PRJNA326480) | marine metagenome | isolation source: seawater | place: Indian Ocean: Red Sea | collected 2010
TATGGAACAAGACCACGATACGCTTACCGTTCTGGTAGAGCAACCCATACAGGCCATTCAGCGTTGGGCTTTCACCATCAACAAGTACGAGGTGTGGATCAAATACCCTGAAACCAAAGGGATGAGTATGGAGGGCGTTGCCGATTGGATAGAGAAACACGCAGACCCGAAAGACTTCGTGAAGCCCACCCCCAACGACAATCATGCGGTCGTTTCCAAACTAGTGTTTGATCCTTCCAAGGAGTTGCAGGGCATGAAGTTGGTTGCAGCCAGTGGCGCAGCGGAGCCCGAAAAAATCAGTCAGTATTTTACCGACCCGAACCTGTATCGATTCGAGTCCTTCACCTTGAAGGCCTGCAGCGAGCTGGACAAAGATCTGGAGAAGAGGCTCGCCGAGGCAGCAAGCGAGTATGAATGGGATTACTTCGACTCCAAGTCACGATATGAATCTTCCTTTGAATGGCCCGAGTATGTGTATTGCCTGAGTGGTCTGGACTATTACGACGGAACGGTGGTGGACCTGTGGAGGCAGGCTGAACATGCGGGCCTGAATGCCTGTGAATTTGAGCACTTCTACCTTGGGGCGGCTCTGGAGGTCCACGATGAGGAGGGGACGCCCATAGAGGAGCTGATTGAAGATCAGGCCCGCTACGATCAGGCCTTGAGCCAGAAGTCTCTGGACGAAATCATCGTCATGAACCGCCAGTTCATGGCTGCTACAGCCTAAGGGTATTAGGTGATTGCTTAAGGGCTACTCAAACCTCCCACCCCTTGCGGTATTCCTTGGTGATGTATTGGTTGGCCTGCGGGTGATTGGTCACTTTCATCTGCTTGGCATCCCAGTGGATCTCCACACCAGCGCGCATGGCCACCTGGCCCAGGAGGACGACTTCGGTGACTGGGCCTGCTTTCTCGAAATGGGAAAGGGCAGGGGCGCCACCTCGGCAGGCGCCAAACCAGTCATCGTAATGGCACTGGTGCCAGTCCTCGCAGGTGCCAAAGAGCTGTGGGACTTCCAAGTCCTTGGCCCGGCGGCCACTTTTCAAGGTGCCGCCTCCGCTGTAATGGGTGAGCATGGTGTCGTTTGTGCCAATCATCAGGATGCCGTTGGTGTCATATTCCTCTGCCGGGAAGAGTTCCGCTGAGGGTTTGCGACCGCCATCATACCAATGAAACTTGAAGGCCGGGCGTTGTTCGGTGGCCGGGAAATCCCACACGATGTGTGAGTGAAGGGGAGCGGTTTCCTGGGTTTGACCCACGCCTTCGGCGACGATTTTGTCGGGGTCGCGGATGTCCATGGCCAGGGCTGCCAAGTTCAGGAGGTGACAGCCCATGTCACCGATGGCCCCAGTCCCAAAATCCCAGAAACCACGCCAGGCAAAGGGGTGGTAGGCAGGGTGGTAGGGGCGCCAGGGGGCACAGCCAATCCACAAGTCCCAGTCGATGTGGTCGGGTACTTGAGGGCTCCCACTCGGTCGTTCAATCCCCTGCTTCCACCGCCCCCCGGGGCGGTCCGACCAGCAGTGCATTTCCAGAATGTCACCCAGAATGCCTGCTCGGACAATCGCCGCATCCTGCCGCATCCTGGGAGATGAAATGCCTTGATTTCCCATCTGCGTGGCCACGCCTGCCTTGCGTGCAGCCTCGGTCAAGGTGCGGGCTTCCCAGACAGTGTGGGTGAGGGGCTTCTGGCAAAAGACGTGTTTCCCAGCCTGGATGGCCTGCATCGCCGGGTGGAAATGCATGTGATCCGGGGTTGAAATGGTGACCGCATCGATGCGATGGCTCATCTGGTCGAACATCACACGGTAGTCCTTGAAGCGACGGGCTTTTGAGAAGGTTTCCATCATTTCGCCGCCATGCTTGTGGTCGACATCCACCAGCGCCACGATGTTTTGGGATTGGCAGAAGGTCAGGTCGGCTTTTCCTTTACCACCGCAGCCAATGCCCGCGATGTTCAACCGGTCATTGGCTCCGAGTACTGATCGTGTTGAGACAAATGGAAATGCCAGCGTCGAGGCTGCTGCTGCGCTTCGGGCCAGAAAGGAACGACGGGTTTGGTTGGCTTGCTCCTGGAACATGGGAAAAGCCTACACCGCGCGTTTGCCGTTTTGCGATATTCTTTTGTGCAACAGCCCAAGGGTCATGAGGCCGATGGTGGCTGAAGCATGGGAGCGGGTGATGGGAGGCGCACTCCCCCCTCACTCTTTGAGATGATGGATCAAAAAGGCCACCGCATTCTCATGGGCTTGATGAGTGCCCGGGTATTTGAGGATGTGTTCGACACCGTATTTCTTCAGCAAGGCCTGCATGGACAGACCGAAATTCACGTGATGGATCGACCACCCGCGAGCCGCGCGGGCCTGGCTGGGGATGGGGTCATCGGGTGCCATACCATAGCTCATGAAAGTGGGAGGATCATCGCTGCTGATATGGTTCTCGATGGAAAGCTCGCGCTGCAGGGCTCGCATGTCAATGGGTGAGAGATCTGCGGGAATCTGTCGGGAGTGAAAGTCTCGCCGGTATCCGGGGATGTTTTCCACCCACCAGTCGAAATCCAGGTTGGCCTGGCCACCGATCAGGCCCACCGCCTTCAAGCGGGAGGATTCGCGCGCAATGGGATCATCGCTGGAGGGATCGGCAAAGTCGGGTGACCAGGCGAGATAGGCAACCAGCTGAGCTCCCGCCGAGCCCCCAAAGCCTGCGATGCGTTGGGGATCGATGCCCCATTCCGACGCTTTGCTGCGCAGAAACTGCAAGGCCCGCACACAGTCCTCGTGAGGAGCGGGGAACCAGTCATGTTTGAGCAAACGGTATTCAATGGAGGCAAAGTGCATGCCGGCAGTCAGGCAGGCTTCGAGGAATGTCTTGTTGACCTTGTCATGCGAGCCACCGGTGAAGCCGCCGCCATGAATGAAGAGGATCAGTGGAGCGGGACCCTCCACCTTGGCCTGCCAGAAATCAATGACCTGCTGCGGGTGATCGCCGTATGCGACGTTCTCACGGGTCATGGGCGGCAAGGCCTCCTGGGATTGGGTAGTGAGGGAATGAAGGAGGAGAATACCCAGAAGGTAGCATATCCCCTGATTTCGTGGTGAGGGTTGCCTGTGCCATGAAGAGGTCATGGCGCAGGATACTAGAAGGTTGCTGTGCGAACATCAACTCACGAGGCTTTGTGTCGAGCTGTGAGCCTCTTTGCATTCGTCCTGAGAGCCCTCTGGAGAAGAGCGTTCGCCTCCTTTCCCAAAAAAAGCAGCCAGGCCTTTGGGCCTGGCTGCGATCCACTCAAATGCTTTGAAGCAGCTTAGCCTGTTTCAGAGATCCTGAATTACCTCCATGGAAAGTAGCGCCTCTCTTCGTTGATCAAAGAAGCTGCGCAGATTGTTTCCTTCAGGTTGATCGGAGGTTCCCTTGAGAAAGGCCTTAGTGGTATAAAGTTTGCGCGTGTCGCGTTGGACTTCGTCACGGATCAGCTCGCGGTAGGCCTGAACTACAGGGCCAATGTTTTCCCAAGCCATGGATCGGGTGGCGATCTCCTTGACGTAGCCCAGATACTTCTTCTGGAGCGAAGGCTCGGCTAGAATCCGCTCGATGACGGGTTTGTTGGGATCGGTGAGACCTGCCAGGGGATCGAGCCGAACACCCGTGGGGCCGGTATATCGACCACTGCTTCCAGGACCTTTGCCACCTCCACGGAAACTGAACATTTCGTTCATGTCATAGGGAATGAAATGGAATTTCCCATCAGGGTGGAGATAAAGGCAATAGTCGGCCCCGCGTGTCCAGAAACCATCTCCGCTGACCAGGGCATTGTCCAGAGCCATGAACTTCAGATAGCTGTCCAGATCGATTTTGGATTCCAGTGCCTCGATGAGCTGATTCTTGGGGGTGATTTGCAAGGTTTGCGCCAAGCCAATGATCGCTTTCCATGCCTCGGGATCGTCTTTGGACTTGATTTGAAAACTGCCCTGATAGGAGGCAACCTCCTCGTCCTGGTATTGAAAGCCGCCGATAGAGCCACCCCCTTGTGGGATCTTCCAGCGTGTGCCCTTGCGAGTCTCAAAATTTTCTTCCAGGAAATCTTTGTTGAATTGCTGTTGATTGGCATACACGCCCCAGTTCTCACCGTTGATCACCACTTGCACGAGATTGGCCTTGGGTGCAGGGATGTATTCCCTGGCGATGTGAAGGGAAAGCACCGAACGGAGCAGGGTGGGATCGCCATTGGCGTTGAGAAAATTCAAGGTGTTGTAGCCATCGATTTCCTGATCTTCGTGAATGAAATCAAAGCTCAAGTTCAGGGATCGCTTGTAGCCATCACCCACGCCGAAAGAGGAGTTGCCTCGAAAGTGAATTCCCACATCCGAGTAGGTGATGCCATCGACCACGACGGTCGCCGGTACGTCTACATCGGTGTTGTTGAAGGTGACTAGTTCGGACTCCCAGGCAGGGTTTTCAAACGTAATGAAAAAAGTGCGCAGTACACTTGGATCATAAAGCGAAGCATCGGGATGATGCTTTACATCCCCCGGGTTCAAGGACACACCCTGGCTGGATGGTGCTCGCTCCTCCCCGCCGCCTCGAGGGCCTCCACCACCCGGTCTGCCCGGTCCACCAAATCCAGGGCCTCGGCCGCCTGGTCCTCTACCGCCTGGACCACCTGGTCCCTCTGGCCCTCTGGGTCCATTCGGCCCACCGAAGCCGGGTCGTCGGCCTCCTCGGCCGCCTGGTCCTCTACCGCCTGGACCCTCTGGCCCTCCGGGTCCATTCGGTCCACCGAATCCAGGTCGCCGACCTCCTCTATTGCCGGGCCCCCCAGGCCCACCGAATCCTCCGCCTCGGCCGCCCCTTCCTTGAGGGTTGGCCTTGATGAACTCGGCCGCCTTTTGCCGTTCGGCGGTATTCAGCATGCCGTCTCCATCGGCATCAAATTGATCGACGACTTCCCGGTTTTGATTGCGTCCCATCATGCCCGGAGGAGGTCCGCCGGGGCCCCCAAAGCCGCCTTGTGGGGCTGGCTGGGCATGGGTGCCGAGCGAGATCAGCATACTGGCTACGAGGAGAAAAGGAGATCTTGTCTTATGGGCTGATTCGCGGATGCCCTGAGTGAGTTTCAGCCACTTCCTCTGACAGTTTTTTTTCATGGTTGTTTTCATATTTTTTAAAGTTGAGTGATGTGGTGAGAAGGCTTGCTTCTATTTACCAAAGACGATGGGATCCCCCAAAAAGTTACAAGACTCTTTCTCTGAATGGTGAGCCGGTTTCTGGGGCAAGCTTACGGTGCTCGAATGGGTGGTCGAGTTCGATCTCAAGCGCTCTCTGGCTTTTCCCATCCTGAGAGGAGTAGAGTCGGCCTATGGCAATAGAAAACATGCGACAGAAAAGAAACGCGATTAAAAGGGGGCTAAAATGAAAGCACGTCGGCGACTCGGTCATGCCACGGGCCCCCAAGGTGGGTGCCTGGAACTCTTCGAACACGATGGAGCCTACACGATCCTGTGGGATGGACAGATCCTGATGGATTCCAGAACCCACACCTCAGAGTATCAGATGGGGGATTTGGGCCTGGCGCGTTGTGAGCCCGGTTCTACACCTCGGATTTTAATTGGGGGACTCGGCCTGGGGTACACCCTCAAGGGTGTCCTTGAAAAAGCGAGTGCTCAGGCGGTGGTTGAGGTCGTGGAATGTGTCGATACCCTGGTGGACTGGAATCATCGTTTTCTGCAAGACCTCAATGGTCATCTACTCAAAGACGAGCGAGTGTCCGTCACCATCGGGGATGTCGGTCAGCATTTGCGGCAAGTGGACGGGGGGACCTACGATGTGATTTTGCTCGATGTCGACAACGGGCCAGTGGCCATGGTGGATGTCCAAAACGCTGCCCTGTACAGCTCACGAGGTCTGCAGGCGATCAGTCGGTCCCTGGCAGAGGGGGGCCGCGTGATTTTCTGGTCGGCCAGTCAGGATGCGGGCTTCGAACAGCGCCTGGGCAAAGTCGGCTTCAAGTGGGAGGCGGTGCCAGCCAAAAGATACCCTTCTGCCAAGCGGGCGGCGTGTATTCTGTATGTCGCCAACCATGACTAGACAAGGGGTCCCTGTTTTCCCGGTCCATGTCAGGTTTTTGGTGGGCGTTCGTTTTGTTTGTCAGAGGACTGCCTGGATGGGTTGGGTAAACGTGGAACATTTGCGACGCTCTTAAGGTATGCCTTGTTGGCACCCATCGTGGTTTGTGCTGCGATGGGTGCCGTTTTCAATATCTTGAAACGTGCTGTTCCTGCCTTAAAGTATGGTATGACCAAAAAGTGGAAGACACTCCGATCCGGATCAGGTGGTGGATTCACCTTGATCGAACTACTGGTGGTCATCGCCATCATTGCCATTCTGGCGGCCATGATGTCTCCCGCGCTATCCCGCGCCAAGGTCAAGGCCAAGCAGGTCAGTTGCCTCAATCACCTGCGTCAGCTGCAGATGGCCCTGCAGATGTATGCGGATGATTTCAATGATCATATCCCGCCGAGAAATTCCGGAGGCCCCAACTGGAGGTCCCAATTACAACCGTACTATCAGGATGTCCGCATTCTGGTGTGCCCAGCCGACGGTCCCAAGGCACGCAGCAGTTATCTCATCAATGGGTTCAATGATTGGTTTGCCGTTCACTTGAGCAAGGAGGCCTTTGAAGAGTTTCGTACGTGGCAGGGCGATCGAAGCATGAAATTGACCGCGGTTCCCGAACCTTCCAACACCATTGTGTTTGGAGAAAAGTTCAAGGACTCGCCTCACAATCACATGGACTTTTATCAAGGGGATGGGAATGACTTCGAGGAAGTCAACCAATCCAAACATCGTGCTGGAAACCAGGCCAAGGAAAGTGGTGGCTCCAACTACGCGTTTGTGGATGGCAGCGTCCGCTTCATGAAGTATGGTACCACCATGGCTCCAGAAAACCTCTGGGCCGTCACCGAGCAATGGCGTCCTGCGGCGCCTGCGCTTCAAACCCCAGAATAGATCTCGCTGAAAAATCCCTCACCATGTCCAAACAAACACTCACTCTTTTCGGCCTGAGCCTGGTCATCGTTTTGGGCTTCGGGATCACCTACAAAAATCTGGCCCCGGTTACCGACGATGGTTATCGATCCGCACGCGAACGTGCCATGCTCAAGCGCTACGATGCCAACGGGGACGGAGAGCTGGATGCCCAGGAGAGGGAGCAATTCAAAAAAGAGGTCGAGGCAGAGAAGAAAGTCTGGCTGGAGCGCTATGACCTGGATGGTGATGGGGAAATCAGTTCCGAGGAGAAAAAGGCCGCAAAGGTAAAGCTGGAGAATGCCAAAGATAAGGAGCCCGGCAGCAAGGCACCTCAGAAAGTGTCGCCCAAGCCCCTCCTTGCCCGCTGAGGATGCCAACGACTATTCTTTCCCCCCGATGATCGCCAGTTCAGCTGCTGAAGCCCAAGGCCCCCGGTTGACTTCAGAGAGAACCTTGACCTGAACGTATCTTGCCCGGGCGGGTCGGTCGAGCCGTGCGACCTGTTCCTTTCGGGTTTTACCGAAGGTGGCGATATGGGCGGGTTTGGATGGAAAGGATGCCTTGGACTCCGAAAGATAAAATTCGGTTTGGGCGAAGGTTCCGTTCCAACCCCCGTCCTGACGAGCCAGGTAAACGAATCCCTCGATATCCCGCTTTTTTCCCAAATCGATGACAAGCGTATGAGGGTGGGCCGCAAGCCTATCGCCAAAGCGGGTGTGCCAAAGGGTATCGGACCGCCCGTCGATGGCTTGGTGGGCCCATTTGCCGTTGCCGCTATTCTGGCTGCTGAAAGCAACCACGGACAAACTTTCCTGAGGCAGGGTTCCATTTGTCTGGAAAGCATGTGCTTTGGAGGCGGGTGCTGTTGAGCCTCGAGAGTTGCCCCATTTGGCCCAGCGGTCGCGCTCATGCTTGGTACGTTGAGGGTCTTCATACACGCCCTTGTCAATGGGTGTGTGCGAGGCTTGAGCAAACGCTTTCATGGATTCAAGAAGTTCGGTGTGTTCATGGGCCACACTGCGATTTTCACTGAGATCCTGACTCAGGTTATACAATTCCCATGGGCTTTTGGCCTTGGGTCGAATGGCCTTCCACATTCCCTTGCGAACGGCGACCTGTTGTCCGAATTCCCAGTAAAGCATGGGGTGCATGGCCTGGGCACGGCCAGCCGCCTTTTCACCCAATAGCGTGGGAAGGATGGACAGGCCGTCGATTTCCTGGGGAGGGGTGGCTCCAGTGATTTCGGCCAGAGTGGGCAATAGGTCCGGATGATAGAAAAGGTGATCACTGGTGCTTCCCGGTTCAATGTGCCCGGGCCACCGCACCAGAAAGGGGATACGGAGGCCTCCTTCGTAAAGGTTTCCCTTGCCCCCGCGAAAGGCCTCCCCAGTGAGCGGGTTCAGGTTGGGGCCGAAGAACCCTCGGGGGTGTTCGGGGCTGCGAAAACGGTCCTGACCACCATTATCGCCGGTAAAAAACACGATGGTATTGTCTTCCAGTTTCAATGTGCGAAGCAGGTTCAGAACCGTGCCCAGGTCGTTGTCCACCATGGAAACCATCGCGGCGTAGTTCTTGATGTCCTGACTCAAGCCTTCTTCCTTCATCCACGCTGCATTCCGATAACGCTCCCAAGCCGGATCGGTTTCAGGGATGTCATACATCCCATGCGGCGGGGTGATGGGCAGGTAACAGAAAAAAGGTCGATCCTTGTTTTTCCGTATGAAACCAAGTGCCTGTTTCATGATCTCATAATGCGAATAGGTCTCTCCGTTTCGTCCGCCTTCGTTTCCTTTGAGGGAGACCTCCTCGCTGTTTCGGATCAGATAGGGAGGGTAGAAGGAATGGGCATGAACCTGGTCATAGTAGCCAAAAAACACATCGAAGCCGTGAGCTTCGGGAACTCCGGTGGAATCGCGTCCACCGCATCCCCATTTGCCGAAGCCTCCTGTTGCGTATCCACGCTCTTTCAAGATGGAGGCAATGGTCGCTTCACCGGCTCGCAAGGGTGTCCCACCATCGTTGGCACGTACCGATGCATGACCCGCATGTTTGCCGGTCATAAGATTACAGCGAAGAGGTGCGCACACCGGGGAGCCTGCCAGAGCCTGAGTGAAACGGATGCCTTGTGCGGCAAATTGGTCGATATGGGGTGTGCGAATGTAGGGATTGCCCATGTGGCCCAGCTCATAGTAGGCCAATTCATCGGACATGAGGTACACGATGTTGGGAAGGCGATCCGATGCCAGAAGGGTGGAGGAAAGACACAGAAGGAGAATCCCTAAACGATGGAGCATGTCATCGACATATCCCCAATTTTGATTTGGGTCAATGGCTTAGCGGGCTTCCTCTCTACGGGGGATTGATGGCTGTTCGGTTGACAGAACCGGTGGGATGCGAAGAATGAGTCGAAGATGCCAAGCCTATCGGTCTCATGTTCGCCTGTGATCGCGCCTTCTGTGCGACAAGCCTTTGCTCCGTGCGCCTCTGCAGGCTCCAGGGATGGTCTCTGGCTGAGTCTCTTCAGGGTGACTCTTCGAATCTTCCTTCTTCTATGGGTTCTTTTTTCAGATAGCCAAGCCTCACAGATGCAAGCTCAAGAAGGAGGCGATGCATCGCGCCCTGCCTCGGAGAACGCTACGTCTTCATCCAAGGATCAGGGATCCTCACCGCAGCTCTCCAGTACGGGGAAATACTTGCGCGAGCCTCCGTCTTCGGAAGGTGAGCGGCAATCACCTGGAACCGTTGTGCCGGGACCGCCTCCTGAGGTGATTCAAGAAGAGGATGGATCACTGAAGATAGGTCTCATTCACGTGGATCCCGTCAAAAAGCAGGTGAAGATTCCAGCTCAGGTGAACATGCTCACCGGCCCCCTCGAATATTTTCTCGTGACCGAGTTTGGCAAGCGCCATGAAGCCATGTTCCTGACGCATGCCTCGCCGGTCCACATTCAGGCGGGGTGTCTGCTTCTTGGGTGGCAGCCCCATGTCACCAAGGGCCTGCCCAGCTCGGAGATTCGAATCGAGGTCGAGTGGGCGGCAGAGGATGGGATGCGACGCAAGGGCCTGGAGGAGGTGATCACCATTGGCACGCATGAAAGGTCCAATGTGGATGAGCCCAATCAACCGACAGGTCCGGACTTGATGTTTGTTTTTGCCGGTTCACGCATGCATCGTGGTCGTTGGATTGTCAACGACGAGGGCTCGATCATCAGCCTGATGGGAGACCCGTATGCCATCATCGACAACGCCGGTTACTCCCGCCACTATGATGACATCTACGACCCCACCGAAGGTGTCTTCTCCAATGAGACCATGCCTGTGTCCATTGTGCTGTCGATGGAAGCGATGAAAGAGGTGCCCTGAGGGTCGAAGCTGTCCATTCGGCGGGGTTCCAAAAAACCAGACTTTTGTGTCAGATGAACCCAAGTGGCACCGTTGAACTTCTTGTCATGACAGGTCCAACTTGCCTGTAAGGCATGCAGGGTCTACTAATGCGTCTAAATCACCCTATTCAAGATCATGAAATCTTTTCTATCACGTAACGTTATTCTCTCCATCTCGAAATGGCATCCTTCCTTGCTTGCCCTTTGGTTGCTTGCCAGTGGGCTTCCAGCAGCCCACCTTGAAGCTCAGAATCTCCAAGCCATTGAACAACATTTGGCAAAAGGTGTCCGCAAGGGAAACCTCACCAAGGAGCAGGCCGCGGTGATGATCCAGGCATTGAAAGAGCATCGGGTGTCCAAGAAAAAAGCGGATGGTGCAAGTTCGAGCGATGACATGGCCCGACGCAAGCAGCGCTACATGGCTGCTGAGAAGAAAATGAAAGCCATGGTCCAGCAAGGAGAGATTTCGGAGGAAGATGCCAAGGACAAGCTGATGGGCATTCGCAAGGAACTCTTTGGTGAGTCTGGCGGCAAGAAGGATGACATGGCTCGACGCAAGGAGCGTTACATGGCTGCTGAGAAGAAAATGAAAGTCATGGTCCAGCAGGGAAAGATTTCGGAGGAAGATGCCGAAGACAAACTGATGGGTATCCGCAAGGAACTCTTTGGCGAGTCTGACAGCAAGGACGCTGAGAGCTCCCGTCGCAAAGAACGCTACATGGCTGCTGAAAAGAAGCTTAAGGCCATGGTCGAAAAGGGAGAGATTTCAGAGCAGGCTGCCCAGGAGAGGCTCGCTGAGTATCGTAAGAGGATGGCTCAAAAACCTTGAGCGTCCAAAGCGATCTTTCTCGCTCGGTTGTTCCCTATTCAGTTGCCCGATCGACCTTGGCCTCTGGCTGCAGAACAGGCCTGACCCCTTGGGCCTGTTTAATCAAAGATAAGCACGGGTTTCTTCGGATCGGGCTTGAATGTGGATCCTTGGCACTTGGGGCAGTGCTTGAGGTGTTTCTCCGATGCGATCTCCCTGAAAGGCTTTCGGCAGTCCGGGCAAGGGTAGAGAGGTAGGGTCTTGCCGGTGACTCCATCCCACAGGGTAGCGACGGGAGTAGGCTTGCTCACATATTCCAGCCCCATGGCGACCATCCGCTTGGGATCGATCCCCTCCCGTGTCCAACGGAGATAAACGAATTTTGAACACGACCAACAAAACCCGGTCAAGGTTTGGGAAAGTTTGCCGCCTCCAAATTCCACTTTGCTTTCAAAGGCGCAGGGCGTCTTCTCTCCGGTATCAGGGTCGGTCTGTGTGGCAGAGCACACAAAGGTGAGGATCTTACCGGCGTGCGTAGTGCTCAAACACCACCACGCCATGAGGGCTACCAGAAGCAAAGAGGTAGCTCTTTTCCATGAAGCTTTCATGGCTGGGGAATCAATACCGCATCAATCAGATGGATGACTCCGTTGGAACTCATGATGTCTGCCTTGGTGACAGTGGCTGAATGAATCTTGATCACGGGCGAACCCTCCGGGTCCTCCGAAGCTTCATGGGTAACGGTGAGTTCCTTGCCGGCGATGGACTTCCGCGTGCCGGGTTTCAGGTCGGCAGATTTGAGTTGAGCCGTGAGGACATGGTTCTTGAGAAGGATGGCCAATTTTTGTCTGTTTTCCGGTTGCAAAAGCCCTTCCAGCGTTCCCTCCGGTAACTTGGAAAATGCGTCATCGGTGGGAGCCAGGACCGTGAAAGGTCCCTTGAGCTTGAGGATGTCGGTGAGGCCGGCGCTTTTGAGTGCCTTGACCAGCGTTTTGAGAGATTTGTGTTCGCTGGCCAGGGTGACGATGTCTTTTTCCTCGTGGTGATCCGCCCTCAGTTCTTGGGTGAAAAACGGGGTCACTGAAAGACTCAGGGTGATGAGCAACCGACAAAGAGATGATGTGAGCGAGCGCATGATGGCAGGATCTTCGCTGATGGCTGGGAGAGAGTCAATGCCTGGCCAGCGA
>MDTE01133610.1_pt1 | contig 12403 bp, 10 predicted proteins | sample 811231 | NCBI WGS metagenome assembly MDTE01 (sample SAMN05326651, study PRJNA326480) | marine metagenome | isolation source: seawater | place: Indian Ocean: Red Sea | collected 2010
GCCATGGCAAAAGTACTGGGCGAAAACGGCCACGTTGTGCACTTCTGGATGCGCGATGAAGCCCAGGCAGAGGAAATCCGCAGCACCCGCATTAACCGCCGGTATATGCCTGCCGTTACCCTAGAGGGCGATATTCAGCCCACAACAGACCTGGCCGAAGCCGTGCGCAAGGCGGAGATCGTGCTGGTTGCCATCCCTTCAAAAGCATTCCGGTCGGTCATTCGCGAACACAGCAGCGCGTTCCGTGATGGCCAGATCGTCGTCAGCCTGACCAAAGGCATTGAAGAGCATGGTTTCAAGTTGATGAGCGAAATCCTGCTGGAGGAACTCCCCAGGTGTCGCTCCGGCGTCCTGAGCGGGCCGAATCTGGCCGGGGAGATCGTCAACCGGGAACTGACCGCCACGGTAATTGCCGCGAAAGATCCGGATGTACGCCGCACCGTGCAGGAACTCTTGGGCTGCGAATACTTTCGGGTTTACGCCAATGTTGATATCTATGGTGTGGAGCTGGCCGGCGCACTCAAGAATATCTACGCCATTGTTGCTGGCCTGGCATCAGCCCTGAACATGGGCGAGAACGCGAAAGCCATGCTGATTACCCGTGGCCTGGCCGAGATGAGCCGTTTCGCGGTTAGCCTTGGCGCCAACCCGATGACCTTTATGGGCCTTGCAGGTGTTGGCGACCTGATTGCCACCTGTACCTCCAGTAAAAGCAGGAATTTCCGGGTTGGTTATGCCATTGGCAAGGGCCAGAAGCTGGAAGAAGCCGTGCAGGAGCTGGGGCAGGTGGCCGAAGGTATCTATACCCTGAAACTGGTACGCGAAAAATCCGAGGCTATTGGCATCTACATGCCCCTGGTACGGGGGCTTTACGAGATTCTTTATGAAAGCGCTTCCATCAATGCGGTGATCAACAGCCTGATGATGGCCGTGCAGAACTCTGATGTAGAGTTCATTCTGCCGCGCACCATTACCCAGTGAACCGGGATTGTCATCCGGAAGGAGAGGCACGTGCATCTGATTGTTATGCGCCATGGTGAGGCCGGCTGGCATTCGCTGGATCAGGAGCGTGAGCTGACCGAGGCGGGTCGCCGCGGCGTGGCAGCCGTGGCGGCGCAAATTGCCTCTTCCCCGTGGCGTCCCGCCCAGATATGGTCCAGCCCCTATGTTCGGGCCCGGCAAACCGCCGCGATTGTGGCGGAAGTGCTGAATTGCCCGGTCCAGGAAAAAGCCTTTATCACACCCGATGACGACCCTGGCCGTTGTCTGGATGAGCTTCTGGACAACCAGGTTTCACCATTGATGCTGGTTTCCCACATGCCATTCGTGGGTAGCTTCTCCACTCTGTTGGTGGATGGCCATCGGCAGGGCATTCCCTTTATGACTTCTCAGGCTGTACTGCTGGATATGCCTGTAGTGGGGCCAGGCTGCGCCGACTTGAAAGCCCAGTTTCTGCCCTGATCTAATCAGTACATCACTCATTTCTGATACTGAACGAACCTATGTACAGTTTTCCCATTGATTACATTGAGCCAGTCTTCCGGCCGCCCAGCGAGGCGAAATCGCTGATTCTGCCGGTGACTAATGGCTGTTCCTGGAACCAGTGCACCTTCTGTGATTAGTAGAATTAAATTTCTGTACTAAAAACCCCTTAAAAATCCCCAATAGCTCCTAATCCGCACTTTCTTTTTTTCTTTAAGCACACTATAGTGCTATTAAAAATATACTACAAATACGAGAAAAATGTGCTTAATAGTGTTTGTGTGGAAGCGAACATCAGAATGGATAACACCGGACTCCAGGTCAGTCTTCCGGTAATCGTGACGCACGATGGCCTGCTGAGAAGTTATCTGGACTATTTGATCGTCCATCGGAATAAGTCACGGAGTTGGAAAGACAGAAGCGCCTTCGCAGTCCGGCTTTTGATCGATTACACGAAGCAAAATGAGGGCTGCTTCGATAAACCTTATGAACTTTTTCGAGAGTTTTCCAACAGCCTTTACACGGGAACGATTGGCGAGGACGGTAATGACCCCAGTTGGTTGCGCTGGAAACCACGCTCAGATAACGATGCGGCCTTTTTGATCAAGCTCATTACAAGTTACACCGACTGGTTGGCTCGCCAACACGAAGAAAAAAAATTCCAGATAAACCCGAAGGTCAAACCAACTCGTTACGAGGAATGGATGGGGTTGGCAGCCCACTATCAGAAAAAGCGCCGTGCCTTTTTATCCCATCTTTGGGCAAACAATCCGGATCCCTCTTATTCTCGATATGTCATGCCCAGGAAGGTTTCTGGCTCTAAGGGTACCGAAAGCAAGAAAAGTTTTCCGGAAGGACGGATTGATGATTTGCTTTGGGATGGATTCGTTCGATACGGCTTCGAGACCAGCGATAGGATTCATGAGCGGCTCGACCTAAAAAATGTACTGATCACGATGCTGATGCACTATGGAGGGCTGCGCCTTAGCGAATGCTTTCACCTTTGGGTAGAAGACATTATCCCCTGGGAAGATGGAACGGCGCTTGTAAAAGTCTTTCACCCCGACAAAGGAAAAGTCGGTCAGAACAGCCCAAGCAGGCGAGAAGAACTGCGTCAGCGGTTCGGCCTAAAGCCGCGATTCGAGTACCCGAAATCCCACACCCTGCATGCGGGCTGGAAAGATCCGAAAGAAGACAATGAAAATAGGCACTTCTTACAGGTTTGGTGGTTTCCACAATCTGCGGGCGAAACCTTCAATGAGTTATGGCGGCTTTACCTGACCTATCAGCGGTATTCGGACGATGACAATCATCCGTTTGCGTTTACAACACGCACTGGGGCTCCTCACTCGATCAAAGGCTACAACCAGTCGCTCAAAAGAGCAGTAGAACGAATCGGCCTGCCATTCTCAAAAGAAGCTGGAACGACGGCCCATGCCCATCGTCACTCATACGGGCAGGCGTTGTCTGACGCCAAATCCAGCTCCCTGATCATTAAAAATGCTCTCCATCATAAATCGATAGAAAGTCAGCAAGTATACACCGAACTGTCCGAGAAACAGATGCGAGCGCACTTGAAGAGGCTCTCACCCGAACAGCACTCGATATCTGCCATTTCGAAGGGAATTTCACATGACGACTAAATACGCCACCTACGCCGAAGCGTGCGAGGCCGCGCAGAAGTTGGGTTTTAAGACGGCGGCAGAATACCAAAAGGGCTATAAGGAAGACGACAGGCTGCGAAGAATGCCGGACAAAGCCTACCCAGATGAGTGGGTAAGCTGGCCTCATTTTCTCCGTAATGCACAACAAAAATACATTACCCTCGACGAAGCGTCAGCGGCCGCACGGGCGCTGGGTTTGATGAGTCAGAAAGAATACTACATGGGGTATAAAGATGACCCCAAACTGCCGAGTAGCCCCGAACAGTCCTACCCCAATGAGTGGGTGGGCTGGTACGAGTTTTTGGGTACAGAGCGTCCGGTTGAGAAATACTCCACCCTGGCCGAAGCATCAGAGGCCGCGCGGGCGCTAGGTTTCAAGAGCCAGAAAGAATACAACACGGGGTATCGAGACGATCCCAAGCTCTCGCGCACTCCCCAGCAGTCCTACCCCGATGAGTGGGTGGGCTGGTACGAGTTTTTGGGAACAGAGCGTCCGGTTGAGAAATACGCCACCGTGGCCGAAGCGTCACAGGCCGCGAGGGCGCTAGGTTTCAAGAGTTCGAAAGAATATCGGGCGGGGTACCGGGACGATCCAAAGCTTCCGCACCTTCCCCAGCAGTCCTACCCGGATGAGTGGGTGGACTGGTGCGAGTTTTTGGGAACAGAGCGTCCGGCTGAGAAATATGCCACCTTGGCCGAAGCGTCTCAGGCCGCGCAGGCGCAAGGTTTCAAAAGTATAAATAAATACCAGGCGGGGTATCGGAACGACCCCAAGCTGCCGGGTCGCCCCGACCAGGTGTACGCCGATGAGTGGGTAGGCTGGTTTAGCTTTTTGGGAAACGAAAGCGCGTTCGATCCAGAATTACTCACCGTTTATCCGAGGTTCTGGGAAGCAATCCAGAGATATGTGGAAGCAGGGACCAACCAAAACACTAAATACTATCAGTTAAGAGCCTTCTTAAAAGACGTTGTTGCGAAGCAAAACCTACCTGACAATCCCGGCGCCATGCTGTCGAAGGACATACCGTTCAACGAACGCATTTATGAGGCGTTCGTCCAGTCGACGGGAGATACCCAAAAAAGGACAAGGCACAACATTTGTGCGGATTTCTTTGACTGGGCTTTAGACACCTATTGTTCCGATGAGGACGATGAGGGCGTGCTGCTTCTCTTGCCAGGATATCGCAACCCATTGCGGACCGTTCTCAAAGGCTACTTGGACCAGTTGCCAACCATAAGACGCAGCGAGTCCAACAAACCGCCGCTCCCAATGGACTCTATCGTCCGCGCCAGAAAGCATCTGATTCCTTCGGAGATCAAATCTTTCCGCGATCTGCATCAGTTACATTGCTTTTTGGAGGACTGCTGGTTTGAGTGCGATCCCGAATTAATTGATGAGACCGATCCAAACTGCATTTATCGGACCGTGACTAAGGATCGTAGAAAGTCGGATGGTGAGCGGTATTTTGAGGAGGCCGTCGAACTCTGGTCGCCGGTCAAGGTTGTGGCGAACTACATGTTGTTGTCGATGCCGCTGCGCGGGCAGCAAATCTGTTGGCTGGACAGTGGCGAGGGCGACGAGATCATTCCTGTCTGGCACGACGGTGAGGTTCGATGGGTCAAAAATACCAGTCATCTTGCCACTCCGAAGCGCAACCAGGGCTTCCTGCGAAGAGGCGAAGACGGGGAACTGAGTTCCTACATCACGACGAACAAAACCGGAAAGAAACTCGGGGGCTACAGCGTGCCCTATATGCCCGATGACCTGGCCTACTGGGTGATCCAATTACGGGAATGGCAAGCCAAGTACAACCCAATCGAAAGGTTAACCCCTTGGACTGCAATCAAACTTCGACAAAAAACTAACAAGGACATCCTCAAGAGAAGGGGGACGCAGGCGTTTTTGTTTCGCGATCCGGCTTCGTTGGCTTGCGAAGACAAAGTTTCGCCCATGTTCACGACAACCGCCTTCGCACGCACCTTGCCTGCGTTGCTATTCTATAGCCAGAAACTAGGGGAAGACCTCGCTGAGAAAATTGAGAAAAAGAACAGTGTGGAGTACAAGAGCCAATTTACCCCCCACGCTCTGCGGGTCAGCCTGATTACGGCGTACATTGTCGATGGGGGAATGCCCATCACTGTGATCTCAAAGTTGGTTGGCCATGCGTCACTCGTAATGACAATTTACTACACGAAAGTTGGCCATAGCCTGATGCGAAAGGAGTTGGCTGCTGCCGAGAAACGGGCGATCGAACAAAGTCTGGACCGCTACCAGGACCTCATCATCCAGAAGAAGATTGATGAGGCTCGACCAGAGCTCATTGCCACAGATCGAACCACTCTGGATCAGTGTTTGAATTCGGACTGGCCGGCCGCCGCCTTTCAATTGATGAGTATCGGAATTTGTCCCGTGGGCGGAGCCAAGTGTGACGAAGGTGGTGAACCATTGGTCGAGCGGAAGGCCGAGGCTTTTTACGCGCCGGTTCCCAGTGGCTATCTGGGAACGAGAAACTGCCCCCGATGCCGGTTCTTCATCACGGGCCCAGCTTTCCTTGGGGGCTTATCGGCCATCGCCAACGAAGTCATTCTCGAAATTAACGTCATCCGCAAGGAATACCACGAGCTGGAGGAACAAAGGCAGGCGTTCGATGACGAGCGGTACGATGCCGAGAGTGCAGGCAAGGTGTTTGGGAACGCAAGAAAACTCAAAAAAGTCACTGCTGCTTACGAAGAAAAAGCCAAAAAACTCGACATGCTGGCGTGCGACCTCCAGCACTTATACCGGCTCATCACTCAATCTACGGCACTCTTGAGCAAAACTGAGACGGATAAACAGCAATTGATTGTCAGCGAAAATTACGTGGAAATGGGCATGCATCTGGAAGAGCAGCAAAGCGATTTCAGGCTATTGGCTGAAGTTTGCGCGAACGCCGAAATCTACGAAAGCGCGAGTGCGTCCAGAGCACAGCCTTTGCTCAGTCAGATGTTAGATAAACTTGCTGACACCAATGGGATCGCTCCGGCAATGTTCAGGCTAACCGAAGACCAACAGCTCAAGGCTGCCAACCAGGTTGTTCAATTGCTTATGAAGGAAACAGGGAATGACTGGCACCTTGCTGACAGGTTGGTGAACGGTCAAATCTCGCTGGAAGACCTGGCTGAACCATTGAGATTCGCTGACATACGCAAAGAGATCGAATCGGTCATGAATGGGTCTCTGAAATTCGCGTTAGGAATCGAGAGCTGCCATGAGTGATCCAAACGAAGTCTACGAGGCGGTACTGAGCCAACTAAAAAGCGCTCGCTCAAGAAAATCCCTGGAAGCACTGCATGAGGTCTGTCAGGAGCATCATAGCTCGGGTGCCGTTGATTTTAGAATCGCAACGATTGCCAAGCTCGGCGATAACCGTGGGGTTCCGAGTGCTCAAACGATCCGGAATAAAACGGGCGAACCGTATCGAGCTTTGATTGATGCATGGCAGGCGCTTGGCGATCAGAAGAAAAAAGAAATCAAAGGTCGCATGACGCCGTCTGGGAAATATGATTGGGTGGATGATCTGGGAAACCCGACTCACCGTTACCTTGTCCTCGATTTGATTGCGCAAGTGCGTCACCTGAGAGCCGAAAATAAAGGGTTTGCGTCGATTAAAAAGCTGGAAATTGACTGCCGTTCCGGTTCGGAAGTTGCGGTTGAATCACAACTTCCAAATTTCCTGAGTCATGAGTTGGACGCACTGAAGGAAGCGATTTCTGATGAGTTCCTGATGCGACAGGGTTGGGTTCGAGGGGAACGTGGAAGTATCAAGGACCAAAACGGCAAGGTGATCTTCCGTAATGGCTTCGTTGACATCATTGAAAAAGTGCTGAGTTTAAAGCATGTCTAATGGACAAGAGAAAGCTCGCCAGAACCTCGTTGGCTTCCAACGCTGGGCGGCCACGCAAACGGACGAGGATTTTGAGCAAATCGTTCACCGGGGCCAGTTAAACCGTGGCGAGCTAGCGAAAGCCATTGGCATCGGCAAAAGCGCTCTGCGTCAGAATCCAGCCATCAAGGACGCACTGGAAACGTTAGAGCAAGGTCTACGTGAGCGGGGTGTACTGCCACCACTTACTCAGGAGGCTTCGGTTCAGAGGTCTCAACCTAAACGCTATGATCCCACGGTCAACCAGAAAGCTTTGGAGTCCCGGCGTCTCTCGGCACTGGAGCAGGAAAACATCGAGCTGAAAGCTCGTGTGGCAACCCTCGAAGCCAAGCTCAAACGTTACGGCGAGCTATCGGAGGTACTAACCGAGTTCGGGGTAGCGCCCGATGCATGAAGACTATTTTCGTGTTACCAGCTGCCAACACAGTGGCTCAAAGTATACGATCTTCACAGGCATCCCCATCAAAGCCGACAGTTACAAAATCAATTCGGGCAAATACATTGTCAGCATCCGATGCGAAAACCAGTCTCTACCGATCCAGCCTTCGGTGGGGCAGCAGTGGCGGGTTCGCGGCCAGCGGGCCCTTAAGGCCGTCCAGGCGGGCGATTATGAGCTTCAGCAGCATCTGTATAACGATCCGGCTGAGATGGAATGCACGCTGCCGGAAACGGGTGAAGCGCTCATTCGCTTCATCGCTACCGAGAAAGCCTTCACTGGAATTGGTGAGTCGAAAGCTCGCGCCCTCTGGGAAGCCTTCGGGAGCGACCTGCACTCGTTGCTCCAAACGGACACGGAAGAGCACAGAGAGTGTCTTAGAGACGTTCTGAGCGACGCATCAATTGAAGCCCTGTATAACGGCTACGCCAAGTATCGGAATCTCGCACACGCGAACTGGCTCGCTTCACTGGGCATTCCGCTGCGTATTCAGCAGCGTATTCTCAAATATCACGATGAGCGCACTGTCGATATCCTAAAAGCCAATCCCTGGGCTCTGCTGGGCTTTGGGATGCCGTTCGCCGACATCGATACGATGTCCGAGCAATTGGGCTTTGAGAAATCAGCTCCGGTGAGGCTCGCAGCTGCCCTGGAAAGCGCAATCCGCAGGCAGGTCGAAAAAGGTCACACCTACGCAACGCATCAAGTTTTAAGGCCCGAGATCATAAAGCTTCTGGGCGATAAAGACCTGGTTGCCGAGGTCTTTGCCAATGGCTATCTCAATGGCCAGTTCATTCTCAGGCCACAGACCGGCACCTATCACCCGACTGCACAGATAATAATGGAATCGGTGGTCGCCAAGCGGCTCAAAACACTGGCAACCATCACGGACGAAGATGAATCCGTTTTCAAAGCACTGACCGAAGCCGCCCGGGAGTTGCCTTACGATCTTACTGAGCATCAACTGGAGGCGGTTGAATCCAGTCTCACCAACGGTGTGTCCTGCATTACGGGCGGTGCCGGTACTGGAAAAACCACGGTGCTTCGGACCGTATTAAAGGCTTACGCCGCACTGGGCTATGAAATACACGCCGTGGCGTTGTCTGGGCGGGCTGCCATGCGACTGCACGAAAGCATCGGTTTTTTCACCATGACGATTGCTCGCATGTTGCGGGAGGAGCCGATCTCACCCTCTCTGGTTCAGCCCAAGCACCTCTTGGTTATCGACGAAAGCAGCATGATCGACCTGCCGACCATGTACCGGATCGTCACGCACCTTGATCCGTCGGTACGTATTATTCTGACGGGCGACCCAAACCAACTGCCGCCCATAGGCTGTGGCAAAGTCCTCTCAGACATAATCGAATCTGGCGCAGTTGCCAATGTTGAGCTGAATATCGTGAAGCGTCAGGAAGGCTCAACGGGTATCCCTGAATACTCTGCCACCATCAACCGGGGCGATGTTCCTCCATCGTTATCATTTGGTGCAATCACGTTCCACGAGACGCCTCCGGAGCGTGTAGTCGATAAGTGCAAGACCCTGTATGCCGAATCCGCTCACAATACCCAGATTATCGGTGCAACGAAGGCCCTGGTTGGCGAGTTAAACCTGGAATGTCAACGGCTAATCAATCCAGGCGGCCAGAGGCTGGAGTTCAAGCTGCATGGGGATGATTTCTTTATTGATCTGAGGGTAGGCGACCCGATCCTATTCACTAGGAACAACTATACTGTCGGCATCCAGAACGGATCTCTTGGTGTCCTATCCTCAGCAGACCGCGCTTTTCAAGGCGACCAGGAGACATTTGGTGTCGTAACTCTGGATACCGGAGAGGAGATAGACATCACCGAGGATGTGTTCGACTGCATGGAACTTGGCTATGCGATCACGCTCCACAAGGCTCAGGGTAGCCAGTTCCCAAGAATTATCGTGGTAGTACAGAAGGGCCGCATTTCCGACCGAGCATGGCTTTACACCGCGATTACCCGCGCCGAGGCAGAAATCCATATTGTTGGGCAAGTTAGCGATTTCGAGGTAATAACAAAAGCGGAAAGCCATGCGAATCGGCGAGCGAGTTTTTTGAGAGAACTACTGACAGAGAGGAAAAGGGATTCGGGGGTTGTCTGACAGAGCACTACCCCCTCATCGCCGGTCGCGGCCAATGGGGCCTCAGGCTGTGCCGCATTTCCAGCTTAGCGGATCATCCCTGGTCCTTAAATACCTCTGGTGAATCGCCGCTTGCGGCGAGAAGGCAGAGCCCTGTTCCTGTTCATCAAATTGTGTTCATGAAAGCACTTGAAGCGATCCAAAACGTTTGTTTCTAAACAAAAGCGAACATTCGCCGCACTCCCAATTCCAGGCTTTACGCCCCTTAAACGGGTAAGCAACGCCCCATCAAGAACTTGGCAAACGATCAAAAGGGCTGACGGTTCCAGCACGTCGATCGCCAATGACATGCGTGTAGATTTCTGTCGTTCGAATGTCGCTATGCCCAAGAATTTCCTGAACCGTCCTGATATCGCTCCCCGATCTCAATAACTCTGTCGCAAAGGCATGCCGAAAGGTATGAGCCGTCACACGCTTGGTGATTTCCGTGGCCAGAACGGCCTGCCTCAATCGCCGCGAGTACGATGAATGATGAAGATGGTGGCGGCACACATAACCAGCGATGGGATGAACGCATCTTGTTACGGATGGGAACAGGTACTGCCAACCAAAGTCCTTCATGGTCGGTCCATACCTCTTGTGAAGTGAGGCCGGCACTGACGTAAGCCCGAATCCATCGGCCAGATCGGACTCATGTACAGCCCTGACATGGGCGAATTGTCGCTCCATGTTTTCTCTTAGATTGCCTGGAATCAGTGTGTATCGATCTTTTCGTCCCTTACCGTTGAATACGAGCAAACTGCGGCTTTTTAGGTCGATGTCTTTCACGCGAAGCGAAAGAGCTTCGTTGATTCTCAAACCGCATCCATAAAGAAGCGCAGTGATGAGCCAATACTCTGCATCCATGTTTTGAAGAATAGAAGCAACTTCATCGGGACTCAGAACGGTTGGCATGCGTCGAGGCGTTTTCGTCATCTTGTACTGTAGGTTTTCAATCTCCCGCTTCAGCACATGCTTGTAGACAAAAATAATCGCGCATAGCGCCTGATTTTGAGTGCCCGGACTGACTCCCCGATTGACGGCGAGGTGATTCAGGAAACGCTCAATTTCGTGATTACCCATGACTTTTGGGTGCTTCTTGTCATTGAAAAGGATGAACTGACGAACCCAGTAAAGATAGGACTTCTCGGTTCGGTAGCTGTACTGCTTTGTCCTAATTTCTGTGCGGACCGATTGTAGAAACGGTGATTTCGACACGCTCGCCCTCCGTGGCTGAATGCTGTATGTACGTACAGTTATAATAAAAAACACCCAAAAACGCCAAAATTCTTGCGGCTTAATTTGCACGGCCCTGCTCGCTTTTCACAATGCATCTCTGTAGGTATCTGTTTCAGCATGGGAAAAATTCGACCCACTGGATTTAACGTGCAAAAACGTGCATAAATATCCCGCGTGCACACTTTTCACAGAACCAAAAGCTCAAAAGCCCCCTGAGATGGAGGGGTAATGATCTGAAAAATCGAGGTTATTCAGGTTGTGAAGCAGTATTGGACTGGGTGATGGTGTTGCGGTTTAATAAGAAAGCAAACTAATAAGCTGTTACGTTTCGTCGTCGACAAGGCATCGAGTATTTGAATGACTGTAGAAATCATCGGTGATCGCGAATTCATCACCTCTATTCAGGAGCAAGACGGTGTTTGGGTGCTAATGTCAGGCCAAGCGCTTTATGCCCTACAAGCGGATGGTGGCAGGGCGCTTCCTGTTTGGTCATCAGCAGAAAAAGCAGAAGCGTTCGCCGAGAAATTGAGTCAAGAAGGGCTGTCCCCAGTGTTCGTACCGATGAGCAATTTCCTGGGTGCTGCCTGGTTGGGCTCATCGAGCCTACAAATCGTTGATGTTTTGGCTTCGCCCCGCTACGGCCAAGAATCTCTCACCTACACATCAGAGGACCTCCGTGCCAGACTCAAAACGTAACAATACGCAGCAGTACGCGGCCTGCGGCCGCCGGACGTCCCTGACGGGCCGCCGCTGTGCTCCGCGTTAAAGCTGAAAAGTCGAGTCGTGGCACCTGGTACCCATCCGTGTCAAAATTGGGTGATACGTGAACGAGAGGTTTTGTCCATGAATCTCCAGAAAATTGAAGACGAGGCGCTGCACCTCCCTAAAGAGGAGCGAGCCCAATTGATCCAGAGACTGGTATTGAGTCTGGAGTCTCCTTCAGAAGAAGAGCTCAGATCCGATTGGTTACTTGAGGCCCGACGTAGAGGCGAAGAGCTGGACAATGGCACAGTTCGGGCTGTGTCTAGTGAAGATGTCATGAGGAAGGCTAGAGCACTGATCAAATGACCTATTCTTTTCACCCGGCAGCGGAAGCCGAGTTCCTGGAGTCAGTTGGTTATTACGAATCAAAAGTTCCGGGATTGGGTGGTGCCTTCATAGAGGAATTTGAGGCCTTGGCCAATTTAGTTGGCGAGTCACCAAAAGCCTGGCAAGTCGAGTTGCCACCAGATATTCGTAGAGCGCCCCTTCACAGATTTCCCTTGTCCATCGTTTACCGAGAGAGGCCTGATGGTTTTCAGGTTCTGGCCGTTGCCCATGATCGGCGGCGCCCGCAGTACTGGCTGGGCAGGCTTTAACAATCCGCTGCACAGCGACCGATTTTCCGCCGCTCCGCGGCTCCAAACCGGCGCGTGAGCCGGGCGTTAATTGCCAAGGAGAGGTATGGCTATCAGCTTCAAGGTGAATCACCCCATTAGCACTGACCAGTTCATCGGTTTGTTGGAGAGTTCTA
>MDTE01088497.1_pt1 | contig 12401 bp, 12 predicted proteins | sample 811231 | NCBI WGS metagenome assembly MDTE01 (sample SAMN05326651, study PRJNA326480) | marine metagenome | isolation source: seawater | place: Indian Ocean: Red Sea | collected 2010
ATAGGTACAAAAAATCTTGCATCGCTTAATTCTTTTTGTGTTGGAGTATTAATTCCTCTATCAATAAGATCATGATGGATTGGTCTACATGGTAGATCATTTGAAGTGTAATACTTTCTTTCACTATCTGAAAAAAATTGGTCACCTAATCCAATAAAGAATGTTCTAGCAATACCTCCAGTCGCAACTCTATGAATTGGTCCAGGACAATCATTGATATGATCAATTGTATCACATTCCCCAAGAAGAGTGATGCAATTATCATCAAATTTACCTTGAAGTAAAAGATCATACATGGTCATTGTGTGACCATGTTGAAACCATTCATCAATAGCAATTCCTTGACCTTCTAAATTAAAAGATAAAATTGATAATGAGACAATAAATAGTACAACAGGAATACTAAATCGATTATTTGAAAAACTTGTTAAAAGATTCATAATAATATATCCAATTATTTACAGATAATAGAATTTTTAGTATGATTATCAAAATTGAAAAAAATCATTAAGTTCATGATAATTACCTAAAAAGAAATGATTTAAACTAATTTATCAATTTGTACTAAACATGCAATTGCAATTTCAAAAAAATTCCACGAATTTATCAAATAAAGTATTTAAATTGATTAGAGATATTTGATTTAAATGGTGAACATATTAGAATGAAAAGTCCTTTGAAAATTTATCTGGGTGATTTAACATACAACACAGTTACACTAGCAACAGAAGCATTTCCATTGAATGTAGCATACATTGGAAGTTATTGTAAAAAATTATTTGGTTCAGATGTAGAAATCACTTTATTCAAATATATTGAAAAAATTGAGGATGCAGTAACTAATGATCCACCAGATATTCTAGGTTTAAGCAATTATTGTTGGTCACATAATGTAAGTTATGAAATTTTTAAACTATGTAAGCAAAAAAATCCAGATGTAGTAAATATCTGGGGCGGACCAAACTTTCCATTAGATTCGCCTTCACAAATAAAATTTATGAAAAAATATAGTGAAGTTGATGTGTACATTCCTACAGAAGGAGAAATTGGTTTTTCAAATGTTGTTAAAAGAATTTTAGATTGTAATCAAAAAGAAAATTCAGAGTCAATAATTAGAAAAGATCCAATTGACGGATGTATTACAAGAGATGAAAAAGGAGAGTTGCAATTCACAATTCCAACACTCAGAATGAATCAATTGGATGAAATTCCATCACCATATCTTAATGGAATGTTAGATAGTTTTTTTGATGGAAAATTAACTCCCATGTTACAAACAAATCGTGGTTGCCCATTTCATTGTACATTTTGTACAGATGGAAGAGATGAAGTAAATAAAATAAATCATTTCAGTATTAATCGTGTACAAGATGAAATTGAGTATATTTCTAAAAAAGTTCCTGGAAATACACATAGTTTGCACATTAGTGATCTAAATTTTGGAATGTATAATAGAGATTTAGAAATTTGTGAAAAATTAGCCCAGATACAACAAAGAACCGAATATCCAAAATTCATTAAATGTACTACTGGTAAAAACCAAAAAGATAAGATCATTAAAGCAATCAAGAAACTTAATGATTCTTTACGAGTAACAATGTCAGTCCAATCATTAGATACAGAGGTTCTAAACAATATTCGTAGAGACAACATTAGTGTTGATCATATGCTTGAATTATATCCTGCACTAAAAGAGGCTAATCTACAAACCACATCTGAAGTTATTTTAGGATTACCAGGTGAAACCTATGAAAATCACATACAAACTCTTCGTGATTTAGTGAAAGCAAAAATGGATGAAATTGTGGTACATACATGTATGCTGCTAGATGGTTCAGAAATGAATGTACCACAAGAACGTAAAAAATGGGATTTAAAAACAAAATTTAGAGTATTACAAAGAGATTTTGCAAAATTAAATTCAGGTAAAAAAGTTTTAGAGTATGAAGAAGTGGTTGTAGGTTCAAAAACTATGACTTTTGAAGAATACATTAATCTACGTATTCTTGCATTTGTAATCTTTGTTACAAATAGAGGAATTGTTTATGATTCTATTTTGAAATTTTTAGATGAAAATAAAGTTGATGTATTTGAACTTTATTATGAAATGTATAAAAATTTGAAAAGTGCCTCGATACAGACACAAGAAATTGTTGAAAAATTCAAAAAAGCAACAATTGAAGAATTATGGGATTCACCAGAAGAACTATTAGAAAATTTTGAGAAAGATTCAGAATATGAAAAATTATTAAATGGAGAAGCTGGAACGCAGGTAATTTATCATTATTTGGCAGTTGTTATTTCAGAAGGAATGGATGATTGGACTGAACATGTAATTCAAACAACTTCAGATTTAATTAAGAAGCGCCCTGAATTCAACGAAGATTTAGAATCTGAATTTAAATCAGTGACAAATTTTGCTCGAGGATTATCACACAACGTGTTAGGACAAGATCGATTGGAAACAAATCCAGAATATCATTTCATGTATGATATACCTAGATGGTTATCACCAAAAAATACAAAAAAATTAAATGAATTGAAATTAGATTCTAAAATCAAAGTGTCATTTGCTTTAGATGATGAACAATATAAAATTGTCCAGGATAATATCGATGTTTATGGAGATTCACATGTTGGGAGAAGTAAAACACTCAAGATGACTCCAAATCAAAAATTATGGAGAAAACCATTAGCATCTTTAAAACATACAACGTATCTATGCTGGGGAGACTCTCCAGATACAGTTTGATGAATGACTAATGTAATAATATTAGCTGCAGGGTTGGGAAGTAGATTATTACCTTTAACAAAAGATAAACCAAAATCATTAATTGAATTTGCTGGAAAATCATTACTGGAAAGTCAAATAGAATTATTTAGAAAAAATGGAATTCAAGACATATCAATTGTGACAGGTTATAATAAAGAAAAATTTTCTTTAAAAGATATTAATTATTTTGAAAATTTGGAGTATGAACAAACTAGCACTTTATTGAGTTTATTTTGTGCAAAACAAAAAATTATGAATTCAACAATAATTTCTTATGCAGATATAATATTTGAGGAAAATATATTAAAAAAATTACTAAATACACAGGATGAAATTTCTCTTGTTAATGATAGAAAATGGTTAGAATATTGGGATATACGACCAGATGAAACTAGTGACGAGGCTACAGAAACAGTATATGTTGATCAAAAAAACTGTGTGAGGTTTATTGGTAAAAAAATACAAGATTCTAACGCACATTTCATAGGTTTGATGAAATTACAAAATTCAGGTACTCAAAAATTTTTAGAATCTTTTGAAATATTAAAGAAAAATTATAAAAAAGAAAAAGAAAGAATTGAAACAAATTTGACATTTAACAATCTTCGAATAGCAGATTTACTTCAGATGATGATAAAAAACAATGTAGAAATAAAATCAGTTCCAACAGATAATGGTTGGTTAGAATTTGATACAATAAATGATCTTAATTTGTATAATGAAATGTATGAAAAAAAGTTATTACAAAAATTTATCAAATTATGAGATTTAAAAAATGAACTTTATTAATAAGAAAAAAATTTTTGATGGCAAAAATATTCAAGTGTTTAATTATAAATTTGAAAAAAATGAAAAGGAAATTCAACATGAGATTATTGAGCAAGATGGAATTTCTTGTGTCTTAGCAATTGATCAAGATGAAGTCATAATGGTGAAACAATTTCGATATCCTTTTGATCAAGTCTTAGAAATACCAGCAGGTAATATTGAAAAATCAGAAACATCAGAAGAATGTGCAAAAAGAGAATTATTAGAAGAAACTGGATACTCAACAACACAATTAACACATCTCATTAGATTCTATCCTTCATTAGGATATAATTTACAATTTGTGGATTGTTATCTTGCTACAAAATTAGAAAAGAAATCAAAACAAAAATTAGATGAAGGAGAATTTGTTTCAGTACATAAGATTCCAATTAAAGAACTTTTTTCATTAATAAAGTCAGGAAAAATTATTGATCCAAAAACACTTTGTGCATTAAGCATGATGTTACAAAAAAATGATTTAAATTTCAAAACATAGAATTTGTTTTGATGAAAAAAATTGATAATTCAGATGAATTTGATTTAAGACATAATCTAAAAAAACAGGCTACTAATGAAACGTTAAAATATATTGATAAGAATATGAAAAATTCAGTTTGTTTTCAACATAGTACGAGTATTTTATTTGATTATGCACTGCCATTGATAAAAAAAAATGGATTAATTTTAGAATTTGGAGTAAGAAAAGGTAAAACAACAAAAGAAATTGCAAAAAGAATCAATTCCAGATTATGTCATGGTTTTGATAGTTTTGAAGGACTACCAGAAGATTGGTCAGGACAGCAGTATGCTAAAGGTGCATACAGTGAAAATGGTAAAATTCCAAAACTTCCAAAAAATGTAAAAATACACAAAGGTTGGTTCAAAGATACTGTTCCTAAATTTTCAAAAACTACAAATGAAAAAATTGCATTTATACATTTTGATTGTGATTTATACTCATCAACAAAGACTGTTTTAGATCACTTAGGCAACCGTATTGGTAAAAATACGATTTTAATTTTTGATGAATATTTTAATTATCCAAATTGGAAACAACATGAGTATAGAGCATTTCAAGAGTTTGTTAAAAGAAGAAAAATTTCTTACGAATATCTTGCATTCACAAGTAAAGCTGCAGTGTGTTTAAGAATTAATTAGTTTTATCTAAAAAATCAATAATATATTTTGCACCTACATCTCCAGAATTTCCAATATTGAATACCGTTTCACTACGAATTTTTTGAATTGTTTTTTTTATTTCTTCTGATTTTTTGAATAAGTTTTCAATACTCAATGGAATATCAGATAAATTTTGAGGCGATATAATTTCACCTATTTGATTTCTAATTCTATCTTCCATTGGAATTATACCAATTTGATTAAAATCAGGGTTGAAAATTTTTTGTGGAACATCAATATACAGGACAGGTTTTTCAAGTGAAAAAGCATATTCAATTGCAACACCAGACCAATCAGAGATCATACAATCACAAGTAAAAAATGAATCAGAATCTTTTGTTTCTATTTCCAGAGTAAAATTAGGATTATTTTCAAATTTGTTGCTAATTTCTTCAATTAATTTTTTTGATTTCCTTAGTGTCATAGGATGAGGTCTTAAAATTACATCATAATCAAAGTTTAGTAAAATTTCAACAATTTCTTTTCCTATTGTTTCAATTAAACCATTGGGGCCCCATGAAGGTGCAATTAAAATAATTTTACGATCATTTTTTTTGTTATCAAGATATACTTTTTTATTTTTTACATCTTCCAAAAGATTTTCCAATCTACCATAACCTTGTTCAACAAGTATTTTCTTTGGAAGATTATATGCCCTTTCAGCACCTCTAATTTCAGCTATATGATAATTAGATGCACAAAAAATTGCATCAAAATTATCAAGAGCGTTTTTTCTTAATGCAACATGAACACTATTCAATGAATGTAAAATGTGTACATAATGTACATTTTGAACTTTTGAACGTTTAATATGAAATGTTTCTAGATCAGGCATTGTCATTATAATAATTTTTGATTTCAAATTAATGAAAAATTTTGCACAAGCAATTCCAGTTCCAATATAGAATGTCAAAATTTTTTCATGATTATTTTTTAACATTGGATCCAATTTATTAGATGTGACATAGCATATTTTTTTATTATAAAAATCAGTTAATTGTTTTATTATTGATTGATAATAAATGAAATCATGTTTATTTTCTGAATAGAACACTATAGAACGTTCTTCATCAGATAATTTTTCAAATCTTTTGACTTCTTCCCATTCTTTTTTAATATTAAAATTAAATTTCATTGTACATCAAAAATGAATTATAAATATTTAAATAAAAAGTATTTACTTATTTTGAAATAATTTTTGTTTAAGTCTATCCCAATACAATTTTAATGTCATTCCAGCACCGGCAATAGCACCCATAACCATTGTAATTATTGCAATACCACTGTTCGGATCAATGTATCCTGGCAACTGAATTAAAAAATAACTTGGCTCCAATAAATTGATCAAAATATTTGAATCCAATAAACAATAAAAAATTTCTTCCTTTATTAGTTTTACATAGTAATGATGTTTAATTTCTATTCAAGACAAAAGTGATTTTGAAAATCTATTTTTTATTGTTCTAGGTTCTAATGTAACTCGCGTACTTACATAATTACTAGGTTTAATTTTTATGACAATCATTATTGGGCCCGATAATGATTTAATTTTTTTCATGATATCAATAATTGCTTTCTTAGAAGTTACAACAAATACCTTGTATTTTGCTGCTTTAGCTAAATTTTCAATTTTAATTTTTTTAGAATTTGTTGGTTGTTTACCGGTTGATTCATGAATCGAATTATCGAATATTATATGAACTAGATTTTTTGGTTGGACAGCACCAATAGTCACTAATGAACCTAAATTCATGAAAATATTTCCATCACCATCAAAAATGTAAATTTTCTTATTTTTATTAATAATAGATATGCCCAATCCAATAGAAGATGAAAGTCCCATTGAGCCAATCATATAAAAATTAGAATTTTTATCACTGGTTTCAAAAAGATCTCTACTAATGAAACCATTTGCCGAAATAATAGGAGATTCCTGAATACCTTTTGAAATGATTTCTACTGCTTCTTTTCTAATCATTGAATTCCCTTCTTATAATTAATGCACATGATGATTTTTTGGTTTTTTCTATTGCCCATTTAACAGATTTTTTCCAATTTAAATCAGTTACAACCTTTGATTCTAGTCCTATGGTTTGAAGTAATTTTGGCTGTATGTTTCCTATTTTTTTATGTTCAGGTGCATCATTTTTTAAATATCCTCGCCATCCAATTAGAAAAATTACAGGTATTTCATACAATTGAACAAGTGAAGTAATTGTGCTTATTGAGTTAGCAAATCCAGCATTTTGCATAAAAATTAATGGTATTTTATTTGAAAGAGAAATTCCAACTCCAATTCCAATAGCTTCTTCTTCTCTAGTTGCAATTAAAATTTTCTTTTTTTTTAATCCTTGAGAAATAAAATGTTTCATTGTGGAATCAGGAACACCAATAAAATTTTCTATTCCCATACTCAAAAACTCGTTAAACATTTGCCTCTGTGAAAGTTCTTTCATTAGTAACCTAGCCTTTGTAATTTTTCTTCTAATTCTTTTTCTTTATTTTTTATTTGATACATTTCTTGAAGTTTAAAGATATCTTCCATACTCGCCATTTTTTCAGTAATTTCATCTAAACTATTTACTGATTTCATTTGTTGTAATAATCTTGTTAATGATTCGTAACCCACACGAAGTGTTTGATTAGCAAAAATAACCATTTTAATTTTATGTTTTATTAAATCATCCATTTTTACAGTGTAATAGGTAGTCGGAATAACAACAAGTGGTGCTTTTCCTTCCCATCTATCTGCAAATTCAAAAATTTCTTCAGGAGTAATTTGTTTTGAATGGATTAGAATTGCATCTGCTCCAGCTTTTTCATATGCATTAGCACGCTTGATAGCTTCATCCATTCCCATTCCAGAAATTAGTGCTTCAATTCTTGCCATTATCATAAAATTTTTATCTTGTTTAGCATCATTTGCTGCTAAAATTTTTGCAACAAAATCTTTTTCGGGAAGTAAATCACTTTTTCCATTTTTTAATAGGCTATTTTGTTTTGGGAATGTTTTATCTTCAATCGCTATTGCCGCAATTCCAGCATTTTCATATTTTTCTACTAAATGTCTAACATTATTTGGATCACCATAACCAGTATCACAATCTGCAATTACGGGAATTTTACAAGTGTGTGCCATATTAGATGCAGCATTAAAAAATTCCGTCATTGTCAAAATACTAGCATCAGGCACTGCATGAACAGCAGAGATAGCAAAACTTCCAGCCCAAATTGCATCAAAACCATGAAATTCTACAAGTTTTGCAGACATAGCATCATATGCACCACAAACTTTGACAAGAGGTTTTGAATTTAACATGTCTACTAATTTTTTTGCTTGTGACATTCATTAATCTGCAATTCCCAAGTTATAAAAAACATACCACTAATCATTAATTGTGCATACAATCAAACAACCAAATAGTATTATTTTTGGAAAAAATTCAGTTAATTCTTTTCAATTTAAAGAGAATTCATTAGTAATTACTTCAAAGGGAGCAAAAAAAAGAAATTGGCTTGATAAATTAAAAATAAAAAATTATTACTTGTTTGATGAAATAGAAGCAAATCCATCTATAAATGATGTTGATAAAATTATTTCAGAGATTAATCAATCAAATATTTCACAAGTTATAGGATTGGGCGGAGGAAGTAGTTTAGATGTTGCAAAATTTGTTGCTCACAAAATAAAAAAATTTAAAATTTTAGTTCCTACAACATTTGGAAGTGGAAGTGAAGTTACTAGAATTTCAGTGTTAAAAGTGAATGGTAAGAAAAAAAGTTTTCATGATGATGAATTATTTGCAAATGTTGCAATCATAGACTCAAATTTTTTAAAAGATTCACCAGAAATGATAATTAAAAATTCAGCAATAGATGCAATTGCACAATGTAGCGAAGCATTTGATAGTAAAATTAGTAATGTGTATACAAAATTTTTCTGTAAAAATGCATTTGATGTTTTAGAGAATGCAATACTTAACGAAAAACATGAAGATTTAGCATTGGGTTCATTATATTCTGGTTTGGGATTTGGAAATTCATCAACTACATTAGGCCATGCATTATCATATGTATATTCGAATGAAGGAATTAGTCATGGTCATGCACTTGCTTTTACAACAATGCTAGCACACAAATTTAATAATTCAGTTTTTTATAAAAGATTTAATAAAATTGTTCATAAATTAAAATTTGAATCAATTAATTTAAAACAAAATATGGATGATGCAGCAAATTTGATATTAACTGATAGAAAACATTTAGACAATAATCCAAAAAATATTACTAAAAGTGACATTATTTCATTATTAAAAGAGATTAATGAAATTAGAATTTAATACAAATGGTTTTATGAATAAGAATCAAAATTAATGATAAATGGTGATAATATGAATATTTTAAAAAATAAAATGAAATTACATCCATTCTTATTTTCAATATTTCCAGGAATATTCTTTTTTTCCATGAATTCTCAAGAAATTTTATTTCAAGATATACTTGTATTAAGTTCTATTTTTGTTATAATTACATTTGGAATAATTCTATTATGTGGATTATTTATTAAAAAAAATGAGTCTGTTGGAATGATAATTTCTATTGGATTTATTTTATTTTTCTCTTATGGTCATATCTATAATTTAATAAATAATAATTTTGAACTTGCACAATCAATGTTACTTGGTATTTTTCTAGTACTATTTGCAATATCTGTTTTTTATTTATTAAAAACTAAACGAAAATTAAACAATCTATCAAAAATTGCAAATGTTGTAGGAATGACTTTGATAGTAATTTCTGCTTCCAATTTACTTTTAGAAAATTTCCAAGGTAATTATTCACTTGATTTAGTTAACATATCAAATAAAAATATTGAATTAAATGATTCCCAGATTTATGATTATCCAGATGTGTACTATATCATTTTGGATGCATATTCAGGACAAGAAATTTTGATGAAAGAATTCGGATATGATAATAATGAATTTATAACATTTTTAGAAAAAAATGATTTTCATGTTGTAAAAAATAGTCAAAGTAATTATGCACAAACATATTTTGCATTACCATCCGTGATGAATATGGAATATTTAGAATGTACAGAGAATTTTGATGGATGTATTAATCGTAGTACAACATTTCAAATGATTCAAAATAATGAAGTTATGCAAAGATTTGCACAAGAAGGATACTCTTTAGTCAATGCGTATTCAGGATGGAAACCAACAAGTAGTTTTGAACTTGTAAATACAAATTTGTGTGGAAAATATTATACAAATTTTATTAATCCAGAATTAACCACTGCAATTTTTAGCAATAGTATTTTGAATCCAGTTTATGTATTTTTATTTGAAGATGATAAAAGAGAACAGATACTTTGTATATTTTCAGAAATTTCAAAAGTACATCAAAATATTAATCAACCTGCTTTCATTTTTGCACATATTCATGTACCACATTATCCATATGTATTTGGTGCAAACGGTGAACCAACTAGTCCTGAGAGATTAGAAATGGGATGGGAGGGAGAAGAAGATGATAAAGAAGGTTACTTGGAGCAATTAAAATTTACAAATAAGATGATGAAAGAAGTAATAACAGAAATTAAAAATAATTCTGATAAAGAACCCATAATTATTGTTCAAGGTGATCATGGTTACAAAGCAAAATTTAATGATGTAAACAATCCAACAGAACAGGAATTACGTGTAAGATTTTCAAACATTAATGCATATCATATTCCAGAAAAAGATTTTTCAAAATATGGAGATATAACATCGATCAATACATTTAGAATTATTTTTAATGAATTATTTAATGATAATTTAGAAATGCAAGAAAATGTAAGTTATTGGTTCCATGACGAATCACCTGCATATTTTAAGGATATCACATCAGTTTTGAAAAAATAGAATTAATTTTTATAAAATAATTTTTGTCCCTTCACCAAGAAGTAATTTCGTTTTTTCTGAATTATGTTCTTTAGAAATAATTTGAGAATTTGTGGCAATTATACTATCAGAAATTGATGTATTGGTATTTAGAATACAATTTTCCATAATTATAGAGTTATCAATAGTAGAATTAGAAATTTTAGAGCCATTTCCTATACTAACATTAGGACCAAGAATACAATTTTTTTCAATAATACAATGATCGCCAATAATTATTGGGCCCAGAATTTTAGAGCCATTTTTAATGATAGAGTTCTTACCCAATGTAATCTCACCAACTAATTTTACATCATTTTCTATAGTTCCAAGATTCTTATGTGTTTTATTTTCTAGAATTATTTTATTTGCATGGATTATATCATCTGGCGTACCAGTATCCTTCCAAAAATTTGTAATTATGTTATATGATATTTCATCGCCGTCATTTAGAATCATTTGTAATGCATCAACTATTTCTAATTCATTTCTCCAAGAAGGTTTTAGTGTTTTGATTTTTTCAAAAATTTTTGGTGTTAAAAAATAAATTCCAGTTATTGCTAAATTAGATTTTGGATTTTTAGGTTTTTCAATCATTTTATGTATTTTATTTTTATCTAAATATGCAATTCCAAATTGTTCAGGATTGTTTACTTCGCATAATAATAATGATGCATAGGAATTTGATTTTTCAAAATCAATAACAAAAGATTTGATACTTGTATTGATAAAATTATCTCCTAGAAAAACAATAAATTTTTCATTATCTACAAAATTTTCACATAGATTTATTGCATGAGCTATACCTTTTGGTGAACTCTGTTCTACATATGTTATGTTTATTCCAAATTTTTCTCCATTCCCATAATATTCTTCTACTTTTTTAGACCCAATACCACCAATTACAATTGCAATCTCCGTTATACCCGCATCTTTTAATGATTCAATGCAATATTCAGACATTGGTTTATTTGCAATTGGAAGTAATTGTTTTGGACCAGTATGAGTTAGAGGTCTTAAACGAGTCCCATGTCCACCATGTAAAATAATACCTTTCATTAGTTTGTCACATTCCAATCAAATGGTTTTTGTGTCTTTGGATCAATTATGGATGGATCATTCCAATCAATTCTTTCTTCATCTGGATTATCATAATCATAGAGATTATTCATAAAATAAATTGTTTCAGAAGGAATATTTCCGATATTTTTTGTACCATGCCAAAGATGTCCAGGAATTTTAATAATTTGTGGGTTTTCAGAATCAGATATAATCTCAATTAATTGTCCAAAAGATTTTGAATTTTTATCACCATCAAAAGCACAGATTTTAACAGTTCCTTTTAAAACAAAAAATAGATCAATTTGATTTCGCAAATGTCTATGCCATGCCCTAATTATTCCGGGTTTACTTTGAGAGATAAGAACTTGTTTTAAGTCAAAATCAGGCAATATGTCTTTCCAATCTTGCCTAAATATTTCACCTAAAAATCCTCTTTCATCATTATGCAAAGATATAGGGATTTTTTGAATTCCTAATCCATAATCTTCAATTGTTGGTTTCATTACAAAAAAATTATCATAATTAGTTATTATTGTTTAGTAATCAATTATTAGACAGAAAATTGAATTTTAGCTATGGAAAAAGATTTAGTTTCAATAGTAATTTTGAATTATAATGGAAAAGAATTTCTTGAAGATTGCATTAAT
>MDTE01061943.1_pt1 | contig 12400 bp, 10 predicted proteins | sample 811231 | NCBI WGS metagenome assembly MDTE01 (sample SAMN05326651, study PRJNA326480) | marine metagenome | isolation source: seawater | place: Indian Ocean: Red Sea | collected 2010
GATGGTTTTGCGTTTTCTCCAGACTTGAAAATATCATTTTCCAAGAAGGGTTGTTTCTTGTTTTCTGGAATTATAATTTTAAGTGCTATTGCATTGTCGATGCCTGATCCTTGGAAAAAATAGCCTAAACCGGTGGTCCCTTCGGGGAATATAATTCCAGTTCGTTGTGACACTATTTCTAGTTCTTTAGAAGTAACGTTGGGTGTGACTATATTGACATCTTCTCCTAAAAAATCGAGTGAACACCCACAAAAAAAATGTGGTTACCATAATGGTAACCACATTTACTATAAAGTTGTTCCTAAATGATATTAGAAATTATTTGATATCCTTCAATTCTACTTCGAATATGAGTGTTGCATTTGGTGGGATTACGCCACCGGCGCCTCTTTCGCCGTAAGCAAGATTAGAGGGGATGTACAAGATAGATTTGCCGCCTTTCTTCATTAATTGTAACCCTTCGGTCCATCCTGGAATTACACGATTTAATGGAAATGTTGCTGGTTGGCCTCGTTCAACTGAGCTGTCAAATACTTTACCACTGATTAATTTTCCAGTGTAGTGTACAGTGACTTGATCAGTTGGTTCGGGGCTGGCACCAGTTCCTGCAGTTAATACTTTGTAAGCTAGTCCAGATTCTGTGGTTTTTACGCCGTCTTCGGTTTTGATCTTGGTGAGAAACGCTTCGCCTTCAGCTTTATTTTTTTCTGCTGGCGTTTTGATGGATGCGCGCAGTTTTGCAAATTGTGCTTCGTCGCCCTTGAAGGCTTTGGCTTTTTCACCAATACGCTTAATACTTACTTTGTTTATCTTGTCTCCTTTAGCAATGGCATTAACTATGTCTTGTCCCTTGATAACATGTCCGAATACGGTATGTTTTCCATCTAGCCAAGGAGTAGCCTTGTGAGTAATAAAAAACTGGCTGCCATTGGTGCCGGGGCCTGCATTAGCCATTGAGAAAATTCCAGGTTTGCTGTGTTTCAAGGTTGGATCAATTTCATCCGGAAACTTATAGCCCGGATTGCCAGTACCCGTTCCTTGCGGGCAACCACCTTGAATCATGAAGTCAGCAATAACCCGATGAAAGATTAGTCCGTTATAGTATGGTTCCTCCTTGGCATTCGGAGCGTCGCCTGTTTTTGAGTAATGCTTAGTTCCTTCAGCAAGTCCTACAAAATTAGCAACTGTTAGCGGGGTTTTTTCAAATTCTAATTGTCCAAGGATAGTGCCTTTGGATGTTTCGATTTCGGCGTATAAGCCGTCCGTTAGTTTATCTTCTTGTGCCATTAGGGTAAGTGAACTTAACGCAATGGATATTGCCATTCCGCCCTTCAAGCTGTGTATTGTTTTCGCCAGCATTTTCATGGGACGAACGAGAAAACCTAAAAATAGCCTCTACCGCAATGTTATTCTCAGTAAGACTTCTACATTGAAATTCTATTGTTTATGATTCTAGCTCTTGCCTGTAATAAAATGGGTAAGGTCAAATGCATTGTGCCAAGGTATTTTTCCACATGTTTAGCTAAGCTTATACTAGTAGGTTTTTGGTTATTGGGTAATTTGGTTCAGGCAGAAGTCCGTTTCGATGTGTTTATGGGTTTTGGGAACAAGGCTCGAACTGGCGATTGGTTTCCTGTGACTGTGGAAATAGAAAACAATGGTCCTTCATTTGATGGTGTTATTGAAATTAAGCCAGGTTCATTTGGTGACCATTCAATTAGATATACATTAGAGTTGCCCAGCAAAACTCGGAAACGGTTATCCATACCGGTGTTTAGCAACTCTAGTTATAGTTGGAATGCCAAACTCTTCAATGACGGTAAAATTGTTTCTAAGATTGATAATATAAGAATTGATAACATTCCTTGGTTTTCCGTTTTGTTAGCTTCAGTCAGCGGTCAGCAGTCCAACGGTCCGGTGTTACCAAGTACTCGTTTTAAAAACAAGAATAGCAATAAAACATATACTCCTAGAGTAGCTCATATTCAGACGGATATATTTCCGGATAATCCAGTTACGTTGCACGGTCTCAGTGCGCTTTACCTCAACTCGAATCGTGCAATTAATTTTCGTGCCGAACAAGCTAGTGCAGTTTCAATATGGGTGCGAAGTGGGGGGCACTTGATTCTTGGGGTGGATCAGCCTTCTGATATTACTGGTACGCCTTGGCTTTTAGAGTTGCTTGGTGCGCAGTTCGGTACGGTACAGAAACTGGAAGTGGGATCTTTATTTTCGAATTGGCTAAGTGAAAAAGATTATCCTTTTAGTGTAGATGAGGAATTCAAGGCGAAGTTTATTACTGTTGCTCCGGTTCGACTTAGAGAAGGCAAAACTCTTTTGGATATTGAAGGCAAAACGCTAATAGCCAATGCTAATCGAGGTATAGGACAGGTTACGATATTGGGTTTCAATCCAGAACGTGAACCAATCAGTTCATGGGGAAATCGAGCTTGGTTATGGGCTCGTTTAACGGATATCGATTCAGAATGGTTTCTTTCCGAACAACCACCTCGAAACTATGGCCGTATAAGTGTTGATGGACTGTATGGAATGATGATTGATAGCCGTCAAATTAGTAAACTGCCGATTATTTGGCTCATTTTTTTGCTTATTGTATATCTTATAATTATTGGTCCCGTTGATCGAATTTGGCTAAAACGCATTAATAAACAAATACTAACTTGGTTGACGTTTCCGGCATATGTCATCTTCTTTTCATTGTTAATTTATTATATTGGCTATCGTCTTCGTGCTGGGCAGCTTGAGATCAATGAGCTTCATATTGTTGATGTATTACCAGGAGATAAGGTAACCTTACGTGGTAGAACCTATAGCTCAATTTATTCTCCATCTAACAAGGATTATGCTATGGGTGGTTCTCTGGCGTTGGGAGCGTTTCGCAGTGAGATGGCCAGTTTCTCTGCAGGAGGTAATACTCCACCGGTAATCACTAGTATAACTCCGGCCTCATTAGAGGCAAAAGCTCGTGTTCCTATTTGGACAAGTCGCTTGTTTTGTACTGAATGGATTAGTGGATCTGAAGCTAATATTCAGGCTAATATCGTTCAGAAGAATAATGATACTTATCAGCTTCATATCAAAAATAATTTAGACACACCTATTATAGGTGCAGCATTTGTGTCGATGCAGCGAGTTGTTTATAACGATTCAATCAATATTTCTCCAGGGGCTACTAGTGCAATAAAACTGAATCATCAATCTGATTCGAATTTGAGGAATGTTATTTCTAGTTCAAGTGAGGCTATTCGAGCTTCTATCCAATCAAGAAACCGAGCATTTGGTAATACTGAACTCAGTCGAATAGATCCTAATCTTATGAATATCGTTACTGGATCTTTTCCTGGTGTGCTTGAATTAGATGGTATTAATAAATTTAAAAAGGACGTAAATCAATTTGATTCATCAGGAGGCATTGATACCACTGGATACGTTAATCGTGATGGATCTATTTTATTTGTGCTTGTTGAAAATCATGCCCCTATCCCATCCATTGGATTGTTTGAGTCTAAACTTGCTCAATCACTAACGCTTTATCGAATTCCAATCAGGCTAACTAATAACAAAGCTACTTTTAGCCAAATACAAACGAATTAATCTTATGACTGACGAATCTCAAAGTGTTATACCTCCAGTCACCAATGCAGCAGTTGAGACTTTTGGCCTTACACGCCATTACGGTAATTTAACTGCACTTAATTCTCTTGATCTAACTGTCAACAAGGGGGATTTATTTGGATTTATTGGATCAAATGGTGCAGGAAAGACCACAACCCTGCGTATACTATCAACATTTCTTTCTCCTTCTAATGGAACAGCTCGTGTGATGGGGCATAATGTGGTTAATGAGGCTGATAAGGTGCGAGGTCTCCTTGGTTATATGCCGGATTTTTTTGGTGTTTATAAAGACATGGAGGTAACTGAATACCTTGATTTTTTTGCAGCCTGTTATCGAATTGGTGCTGCTAAGCGTCAGCAGACGATCAATGATGTGCTTGATTTGGTAGGACTTAGTGAAAAGAAAGGTGCTCTAATAGGCGCCCTCAGCCGTGGAATGCAGCAGCGTATTGGTTTGGCTAGAGTTTTGGTTCATGACCCACAGATTCTTCTTCTCGATGAACCAGCCAGCGGTCTGGATCCTCGTGCTCGAATAGAGATGATGGCTATCCTTCAGGAACTTCAGCGAATGGGTAAGACTATCATCATTTCTTCACATATTCTTAGTGAATTGGAAACATTATGTAATAGAGTGGCAATAATTGAGAAAGGAGGTTTGATTTATAGTGGGCCAGTCCAGGGTGTTCAGAGTCAATTTTCCAGAAAGCAAGCTTATAGAGTTGGCGTTGCTGAAAATATCGAAAGAGCTCTTGAGTTATTGCGAGAAAGTATTGAGATTGCTGATGCGGAATTACAGGAGGACGGGTATCGTATACGTGTTGAATTGGCCGATGCTGAAGCAAATGCGTCGATTATTGCATCAATTATTGTTAACAGCGGATTGAAGTTAATCGCATTGGAGCCAGAAGAAATGAATCTGGAGGATGTGTTTCTTCAAGTAACTCGAGGTGAGACGCAGTAGTCATTAAGCTGTAAAGTTTTCAATTCGAGAGCGAACATCGGCTCGAAATCTCTTCACAAATGCGTCAACAAAATCTGCTATGTCCAATTTTGGATCATCTACTAAAGGTTTTAAATTCATTGCATAACTTGCCATCTTTGCTTGATCTACAGCATGTGAATCAAAAAATGTAGCATTGCCACGTAACCGTCCCTCGAGAGCTAGGTCGTATCGTTTTCCTCCTGTGATTTGAGAATCGAAAATGCTGATTAAAGCTCTTACCAGATTTGGTCTGTCATTTAAATTTAGCAGTATTTTTTCATCATCAATTAACCAGTTGAGATCGCGCCATACTTCAACACCATAAACTTCATCTGGTCTTTCTTGTATTGGCATTTCACGTAGAGCCTGAATCACCGGTATAACAACGGCAACGTGTGTATCATGTTTGTCTGCTAGGTTGTGGGTATACACCACCCTTGGTTTGGCTTTTGAGAAAATCGTCTTGAGATCATTGGCGTAATCATTGTTACCGGTCTCCTTTACTGCTGAGCTAGGGTAGTCAAGCTGAGCCATAAAGCTATATTCGCCAACTACTGAGGCTTTTCGTTGTTCTTCAGCACGGACAGCACACATTTGTTCATCGGTATAATTGCTATACTGATTAGCCCTTGAACTGCCTGCCCCATTTGTAACGGTTACCCCGCCGAACCATTCGGCGTCAGATTGGTAGCAGGTTAAAATACCGTGTAATGCCATTACTTCAAGATCGTCCTGATGTGCTCCAATTCCCATATGTGTGGTGCGGTTAAAGGCTTGGATATCTTCTGATCCATCTGGAATAAACAAGTCGGCACTGGTATTGGAAAATGAAATCATCGGTTCAAATTTGCATTAAAATAGTATGGATAAAATTAATTCGTCGGTGGACGAAGGTCGTTTATGTGTTGAGTTTTGGCAAGCTTGCTGCTGCGACTGCCTGTCCTACACGCTTGTTTTTTTCGTCTGGTAATTGGAGCTGAATCTTGTCGGCTAATGCAGGAAATTCTTCATTTAAGACATCAGTTGCTTTGGCTAAAATTTGTTCGCCTCCGCTACCGGATGTTACTCTGCCCAATGCCAGCAAATGGTTGAAATCATAAAATTCCGAATAAAGTCCAAGCGCATAGCCTAGGCAAATTCCAATGTCATTAAAAATCACTGGTGTTCGTTTGTCCCCATCTTCATGTATTTTTTGTATATGCTTAAGTTGAACTGCCGGATGATCATCTGGTAGTTCAATCCCCGCCAATTTAGCAAGTCGAACCACGCCTTGTTGTGAAAAATATTGCACTCCACATCCAACATCGCCTGACCATTCGTCCTCTGGGCCGCTTGGGTTAAAGTCAATGGGAGAAAATGCTAATTCATTTAGCCAACCTGTAATTTTGCCTTGTTGATCGAGAAATCCAACTGCCTGGCTTGAGCCCATGGCTAAGCCCAGAACGCCATTTGTTTTCAGTGACATTGCTCCTGCTAATGCAGTTACATCACCGTCGTTTGATACCTCGAAAGGAACACCCCACTCTTTAGCAAGATTCCGGAATATTGGTCGGACTTTTTTTACAAACAAATTTTCCGGTACGCTCCTAAATAGTGACGCTACTCGTGGTTCGCTATTGATAATAATTCCCGCCGAACTGCCGCCGATAGCGTCAACTCTTGGAAGTTTTTCGGCAGCTTGTTTTAGGCCTTCATTGATTTTATGGCGGTGCCAGTCTGGATCAGACTCAACTCGAGGATTCCATGGAATTTCGGTTGTAAATATTGGTTCGCCATCCTGTACAGCTGCTAATTTGTAATCACTTGCCCCAAGGTCAAACCCGATCCTGCAGCCGTCGAGATTTCCACCGATGGTTTTGGATGTATTGGTGGTTTCGATTTCACATGAATCTAATGACTCGAAAACTAGAGGTGTTCCAAATGCTTTATGCATCATATCAGCATCGAATGCCCTTGGTCCGCTTGTGCTATAAATTTTCTTTAAGTATTTTGCTAATAAGTCGTTTCCGTCACTGCTATGAACCCCAACCCTACTTGCACCTTGTTGCCATAGAAGAAACTTGCATACTCTTTCAACTAGTCGCTTTACATCCCCGGATTTATCATTAGTCGGATCTGGTACTGCAAACTTATGTACAGATTGATCGCCCGGTAATCTTTCAAGTGAAATGGTTAATTCTATCGAAGGAGTTCCGTCAGCAATACACTGACGTGCCAGTTTTAATATCAGTGAAATTGGTGTGAACTCAGGATCTAGTGTTGGACAAAATTTGGCCTGAATATCACGGAGTGAAGATTGCTTTCCCATCGGGGAAGGCAAGATAAAAACTGTGATCTCACATGGCAAGAAAAGGATGTTTCACCCTAAGCTTGAGTAAGCTTGTTTTTATTTTTGCGTATACCCCATGCAGCGATGACACCTCCAACTGCACCTGAAAGATGTGCTTCCCATGAAATGTTTTCAGCCATATTGCTATTAATAATTGGTGGTAGGGCCCCAAATAAGATTCCCTGATAAAGAAAAAGTACTAGTCCACTAATTATTGCAGATAGCCAACTACGCAAAAAAAATGATGCTGTGCTTAAAAAAGTCACTAGACCAAAAATGACTCCACTTGCTCCAATATGATTCGAGTCGACTCTCCCAATGAGCCATGTGCCAACACCGCTTAAAAACCAAATCAATACAATCGAGCGCCATGGTTTATAGTTTGGATTTGCAAAGAGCAGTCCGATAAGAACGACCATGGGTAGGAGATTTGCAATATAGTGGCCAAGATCAGCGTGTAACAGTGGCGAGCATAAAATACCATCTATTCCAGAAAGGTTACGTGGAATGATACCAAGTCGGTTTGAAAAAAAATCCCCTGTTAAAGTATCCAATGTCAGCACCGCACCAACTACAACCATGAATATTGCAGCTCTAATGAATCCTTGGAAAATCATGTACTGTCTCCAAGTTCCATAAATTTATCGATTAAACGACGTTCTTTTTTTGATGGTCTACCTTTTGGATTTTTTCGAAGTTCAGTCCCACTGGGTTTGTCATTGCGCAGTTTGTTCCATTCCTTTTTCGGGGTAATATCTTTAGCAAATTTTTCCACTAGCTTAGCACTGATTCGCCGTTCTGTCAGGTCGATGACTTTGAGTGAGCGGACCATTGGGTTTTGCCTTATACTAACAACATCGCCTATCTTAATCGATTTAGCGGCTTTAACTGGTGTTTCGTTGAGTTTGATTTTACCTCCTCGGCAAGCTTCTGCCGCTTTGCTTCGAGTCTTAAAATAACGTACAGCAAACAACCACTTGTCCACCCGTATTTCATTTAGCTGATTCATTGAAGCCTATCTTATTCCGAGCTCATAGTGTAATGAGCTCGGATACTTGTGCGACGTCTTTGTCACCTCGTCCGGATAGATTAACAATAATGATTTGATCGGGACGCATTTTGGGTGCGGATTTTATTACTTCAGCTATTGCGTGACTGGATTCAAGAGCTGGAATAATGCCTTCAAGTTTAGCTAGTTTTTGGAAGGCTGCCAGTGCCTCTTCGTCTGTAGCATAAGAGTATTCAGCCCGTTCGATATCTCTAAGCCAGGCATGTTCTGGTCCGACAGCAGCATAATCTAGTCCAGCTGATACACTGTGTGTTAGTTGAATTTGGCCGTCTTCATCTTGTAAGACATATGATCTTGTTCCTTGAAGGACACCGAGTCCTCCACCTTGAAAACGTGCAGCGTGTTTGCCATCAATAATTCCTTCTCCACCTGCTTCAACACCAGTCATTGTTACTGATTTGTCATCTATGAAGGGATAAAATAATCCTATTGCATTTGATCCTCCACCGACGCATGCGATTAAATGGTCAGGTAGTCTTTCTTCCTGTTCTAGTATTTGGCGTTTCGCCTCATCGCCAATGATGCGTTGAAAATTACGTACCATCACAGGGTATGGATGTGCCCCATAGGCAGTGCCAAGGATATAGTGGGTGTTTCGGACGTTGGTTACCCAATCTCGCATAGCTTCATTTACTGCTTCTTTGAGTGTTTTTTGTCCTGCCTCAACTGGAACAACTTTTGCTCCAAGCATTCGCATGCGAAATACGTTAAGTGCTTGCCTTTTACAGTCAACTGCTCCCATGTAGATTACACACTCGAGACCAAACATAGCTGCTACTGTAGCTGTGGCGACTCCATGCTGTCCTGCACCTGTCTCAGCAATGATTCTTTTTTTTCCCATGCGTTTGGCCAAAAGAATTTGGCCCATTGCATTGTTGATCTTATGTGCTCCAGTGTGAAGCAGATCTTCGCGCTTTAGATAAATCTTTGCTCCACCAAGATCGTTGGTTAGGCGTTCGGCGTGATAAAGTGGGGTGGGGCGTCCACAAAACTCCCTCAAATAATACTTTAGCTCATTCTGAAATTTGGGATCCTGCTGTGCACAAAAGTATTCATCTTCTAATTCCTGCAATGGATGCACCAGTGTTTCTGGGACATACCGTCCACCAAATTCGCCAAAGCGTCCATTAGCGTCCGGGAGTGTCTTTTCTGCAACCGTTTCCATGGGGGAAATGTTCGGTTAAAAACAGCGCTTGGCCAAGCGGCAATTTTAGCCTAGCTGTGTTCCGGCTGGAAGTGGGTGTCCGGCAAGAAATGCGTTGGCTGCCAAGCGTTTGCCTCCTTCTTTTTGTAATTGTTTGATTCGTAGTGCCTTTTTGCCACAGCCGACAATAATACCTTCGTAATTGCTTTTTCCAATTATGCCGGGCTCTAGATCATTTATATCGACCGGTTCTACATCGATAATTTTAAGTAGTTTGCCACTTATATGTGTGAATATGCCGGGCCACGGGGTGAAGGCTCGAGCTTGATTCCATATTTCTGTTGCTGTTTTTGACCAGTCGATTTGCCCCATATCTCGGGTAATTTTTGGAGCGTGAGTGGCTTGTGATTCATCCTGCGGTGTAGGTTTGATTTTACCTGAAACGTATTGGGGGATTGTTTCAACAAGTAGTTTAGCTCCCAAATTTGCCAAACGATCATGAAGGGTTTGTGCATTATCTCCGGTTTCTATTGGTGTTTTTATTTTGCTGATCATCGGGCCTGTGTCCATGCCGGCCTCCATTTCCATAATCGTGACACCGGTTTCATTTTGACCATCAAGAATAGCACGTTGAATTGGTGCTGCACCTCGATAAAGCGGCAAAAGTGAACCGTGTACATTGATACAGCCTTGCTTGGGTAGATCGAGAATTGTTTCAGGAAGAATTTGTCCGTAAGCTGCTACAACGATTAAATCCGGATTGAGTTGATATAAAAAATTAAAATCATTACGTATTCGTAATGGTTGATGAACTGTTAATTTTCGAGATTCGGCTTCTACCTTAACGGCAGGAGGATGGGGGATTAGCTGGCGGCCTTTGGGCCGATCCGGTTGGGTAACTACTCCAATTACTTTGGTTTCAGGTGAATTGTCCAGTGCTGCTAGGCTAGGGCAGGCGAATCCTGCTGTTCCCATGTAAACGACACGTATTGGCTGAGCCACAATTGTTTAGTTTTGTTCTTCCAGCTTTGCGAGTACCTCAAGCGAGTCTCTCAAAACATGGACTGGGGACTGAGTAGAGTCGATGGTATGAACCAGATTTTCACCGTAGTGTTCGAGTACCGGTTTAGTCTCATCCTCGTAAACTTTTAAACGGGTCTTGATGGTGTCAAGGTTTGCATCATCAAGCCGGTTTTGGCGAAGTGCTCGTGCCTGTAGGCGATCAACCATTGTATCAAGGTCGGTACAGTAGAGATTCAGGATTCCAGCGACGTAAATTGTATCCTCTAAGAGCTTAGCTTGGTTAACATTACGAGGGATGCCGTCAAGTAGAAGTGTATCTGTTTCAGGATTGAACTGACCATTACGGGAACGGTTCTCTATATCATCTCTCCAAAGTTTGATTGTTGGCTCATCTGGAACGAGGTTGCCGTGTGAAGCATAGTCGAGAAACAACTGCCCAATCGGATTTTGTATGCGAAGGTTACGAAACAGATCACCACTTGAGATGTGAAGGTAGTTCGGGATTCTGCCGAGAATTTTCCCTTGTGTGCCTTTGCCTGCACCAGGTGAACCGAACAGAAGAATGGTTCGTAATTTCATTCTTGATTATTATTTGTTTAGTCGAATTTCTTCTATGAATTATTTTGCACGTAGATCGACCGAACCAACTTCACTGAAGGAAATCTTTTGTTCCTTGCCACTTAGTAGTTCCATATGCAGATCACTGCCAGATATACGTTTAATGCGCTGGCCAACATATTCACGTTTGCCAGTTTTTATGGCCAGTACCATCCCTCGTTCTGCAGGGCCTAGCACAACCTTGAAGTAATTGGGAAAATTGTTTTGAAAAAACGACCGATCAAATCGGGTATCATCCCGACTCCATGATTTTGCTTCGGCGCTATTTTGTTTTTTAGGTCCACTTTGTGCGAAGCTCATTTTCTTGGCTTCCGGTAGCATGCCTGCTACTGCGCTGCCTCCGGTGTCAGACATTGTGGCTCCAGCTGGAGCCTCTGCTTCCTGTTCATAGTATTCATCGTCTTCTTCGCCTTCTTCATATTCGTATTCTACCTTAGGTTTCGCTAGAAGTAATAATGGTCCGACAATTGGAAATACGAATGAAATACCAGCTGCTAAAACTGCATTGGATTCTTTAAATGCTGCCACCCCCAAGCCAGCCACTAAACTTCCGATTGCGATTGCTACGAGCAGCCCGATTCCACCTGGTGAGGAGTAATAGGCGGCTAACTTGGCTTTTCTTTCATCAGGTATGGTAGGAGTATTTGGCTCGGATAAATTTTCGGCAGGTTTAGGGTAATCGCTTTGTTCCATTTCTGAATCTTCCGGGACGATAAATGGTTCCACAAATTGATCTGCTCCAACCCATGTGTTGCCAATTTTTACTCCATATCTTTTTCTGTCGGTTTGGCCAAGCTTCCTGACTTTTTTTAGGCTATCTTGATCCAGTTGCATCCAGTTGACTCGCCGGGAAAAGCCTCCGACGTCTACTCTTACAACTATGCCATCCCGGTCCACATCCGATACTGAGCCTTTAAGTATGTCTCCATTTGTGAGGCCAATTTCTCCTTCGGCTAGTTTTCGGGCTTCCGCTTTCTGGGTAGGGCTAACGTCTAGATCTGGCCCTCCACCAGCTTCTATTTGAGCTGCCGCCATACCTACCTGCATCATCGCCTGCATCGTTGCCATGTTAAACTGTTCTGGGGTCTTGGCTTTTTTAACGCGGTTTAAGCCGTCATTAATGGCTTTTATCATGCCTAGAGCTATTCGTTTCTCTTCAACGGGTATTAATTCACCCATGTCACGCAGTCCTTTTTTAGCCAAGGTTATTCCTTCTTTCCAGCTGTTAGCTATGTCTTTAGGAATCCATTTGCCTTCAACCTTGGTTAAAACCAGTTCGCCATTTTCTAGTTCAGATAAATTTGGGATTGGGAGATCCTGCATTTCTCCCAAATCAATTGGAATTCCACCGGGTAATTCTGTTAATGAACCTAAATCAGGAGTTTCAGGTAGACCGCTTACTTTGATGGTTGCGTCATTGCCATTTTGATCAACAACTTCGACTTTTATGTTTTTAAGCGCCTCAAGGCCAAATGGATAAATGGCACCTGATGCTGGTGCTGCTTCGTCTAAAAGTAAATAGGATGTCATTAAGTCCTTTCCGTAAGTTTCAATAACATTGCCCATGTCTATTTTCTTAAGTTTAGCTATAGAGCCAAA
>MDTE01192600.1_pt1 | contig 12399 bp, 2 predicted proteins | sample 811231 | NCBI WGS metagenome assembly MDTE01 (sample SAMN05326651, study PRJNA326480) | marine metagenome | isolation source: seawater | place: Indian Ocean: Red Sea | collected 2010
ATTTAATCTTCCTTCTAGAATATCAATTTTTGCAGTATCTGTAGTTGAACTGTTATCAACAGATACCTGGAATCCACTTCCAAAAACTTTTGGATTATTTGGATCTATGGTTATTACAGCTTCAGAGTTATCAGTTCCTCCCATATCTGTATGAGAAGAACCACTATTATTGCAATAATAATAAAGAGTAGTTGGCGTACTTTCAGTAATTTTTACTCGTAGGGAAGAAGATGATCTAGTAACACCATCTGTATATTCAGTTCCACTAAATGTAAGAATAATTGCACCAGCAGTTGTTGGATTTTGCGATAAAGTAATCTGAGTTCCAGAGTCTACACTTTCAACAGTTGTTCCTGGCAAAAATTCACCATCTCCAGATTCTTTTGTAATCTCCATACCAGGCAAAATGCCAGTGGTTGAAGAAACTGTAATTACTGCAGATCCAGAAGTAAATGAAGTAGAAACATTTTCTACTCTACTAGGAGAATGAATACCATCTCTAAATGTAGATAGAGCAAATGAATGACTACTATTTGTAGCATCACTCAAATCAAAATCATAGGTACTTCCAACATAAAGAGTTAGGTCTGGTGTTAAAGTAAATCCACTACCAGTATTAATTAAGAATCGAGCTCCATTTTCTACAGTATCAATTGTATATTGTGGTGATGATGTACCTTGTCTAACAACAACGTTTCCTGATTGTAAAGTCGAACCAATTACAGTAAGATTAGTGACATTTGATCCAGATACTACAATATCGATAATTTCAAAAGAAGATATAAATGTACCATCATCATAATCTAAGAAATTTCCAACGACTAAACCAGATGCAGATACAGTTCCCGTAAATGTAAGTTTTTGAACTGTTGGTGCTTGTACTGAATAAGAAATTGGTTGTGTTAAATCAGTTGAAGATACTGATATTACATCTCCTTCATTATAACCATTACCAGGATTATTTACATTTGCTGATTCAACAGCACCTAAGTTATCAATTTGATATGAAAATGAAGTTGTTCCAATACCAAATCCAGGAACAAAAGATAAAGTAACTGGTCCACCAGCGGTTGGTGTATTTGAAAGAGTAATTGCAACTCCTAACTCATTAATACTTTCAACAGTTGTATTTGCAGGTAATGTTCCAGAACCAGATGCTACGATAACCGAATCTCCTACAGAAATTCCAGTCAGAGATGAAACCACAACTTCTGTTTCGCTTCCAGATACTGCAAAATCAAGAGTTGCTGATCCAGTTGAAGTAGCACTTTGAGAAATAGTAAATGTTGTTGAATTTAAGACTGTATCTACTGTTGTGTTTGGTGCCAAATCTCCAGTAGATCCCGCAACAACAGTAATATTCATACCACTGTAAATTCCAACAGTGGATGCTACAGTAACATTTGTCGAACCACTGGTTAATGTAGCAGAGACTCCAGAAAGATTAATTTTAAAATCGCCAGTGATTCCTGTAACTCCTGTTGGGAGTGATAGGACATCACCAGACTGATAATTACTTCCTCTATTTGTAAAACTTAAATCCTTTATAATTCCAGGACTTGAGTTTACAGTATATTGAAATCCTGAACCACCGCCATTTCCTAAATCACTGTCATTTGCAGTGAGGACATCTCCTAGTACATAATTTTGTCCAGAATTTGTAATGTTAACTGCAGTTACTGTTCCTGTATATGAAACACTATTAATGTTATAGAGGAATCCAGAACCACTTCCACCAAGATCATATGCTGCAAGAACTAGAGAATCTCCTGTCTTATATCCATCACCTTGAGAAACGATTGAAAAATTTGTTACTGCTCCGCTAACAACTTCAAAGTTAGCAGTCATTCCCGTACCAGAAACACCTGCTGCGCCATCAATAACTGAGATATTTGCACCCATATTTGGATGATTTGCACAATCATACTTAATGGTTTCTGTTGGTGCAGATGGTAAGATAATTAAATCTACAAATGATTCTGCCGTTCCTTCTGATCCAACTTTTTGAATGACATAATTTTGGAAGTCTAAACCTCCACCAGAAGAAGTTAAGAATTCTAATGGATGTGAAGATAAACTAGAATCAGAAATATCAAATCTATATGTATTTCCTTTTATAAGAGTTAGTGCTTGTTGTGTAATGCCACCCAATTGATATACACTATTTGGCGGTGGACTACCAGGATTTGATACTGCTGTTACAACATATTGATTAGTCGCACTATTTCTAACAGTAATACCATTGTAAATATTATCTGCGTAAAGAGATCCTTGGTTTGCTACAGATCCAGAAATAGTTGAATCGCCAGTAACAGTAATATCTGCAATCGCACCACTGCCAGATCCGTTCTGCAGAGAAACACTCGTGTACTGTCCAGGAGCATATAGAGAACCATTAGATGTAATAGTTCCAGAAATAGCATCTACATTAAAATCTACAAGTGCGCCATTTCCATTACCACCCGAGAGAGGAATATTTGTGTATGATCCAGGAGTATAGTTTTGACCAGCATTAGTTATAGTACCAGAAAATGCTACTACCTCAATATCTAATGTTCCTAAATCACCAGAACCTCCAACAACAGCAATGTTTGTATATGTTCCAGAATCATAGTTTGATCCAGAATTTGTTATAGTTAGATTGGTGCTCGTTAAGACCTTTTTTCTGAAAGAAATATTTCTGTATGAAAAAATATCTCCGTTTGAAAAATCAATAATATTTTTTGCTCCTCCTACAATACCTAAGACTCCTCCTTCGGGTCTATAGATACCAAGTTGAGCATCATTCGTAAAAGCTAGTGATGGAGAAGTTCTAGATCCATTTCCTAACTTAAGGTTCCCAGTAGCTAAGTCGCTACCACCTTGAGTAATGTTAAAAATTTGATCACCAATTTGGTTGATCTTCTGCCTCTGACGTTCAAAAGTATCAGTTCTGGCGACGTTAATTGCTGGCATTTCTTACTAACTCTCTAAGTAGGGATTTGATTTCAGAGATTTCATCCTTCAACATATTTATGTCATCCAACGCGGAATTAAGCTGTCGTTGTTTACGACGAGCTTCAATAGCAGAATCGCTGTGATTCAAGATGGCACCTGTGGTCTCGTCCCTAACGAGACCATCATGCCCTTCAACTTTGATATAACCCATACGCGGAAATTAGAATGCTGCTACTGCTCTGATGTCTTGTACCTTAGGAACATATGCAGGATCATTACCCTTCATGACAATTTTAATAGCAAATGACGAGAATTCTGGAAGATCCGCCGCACTATATGTGATATCTTGATATGATTCTTGCTTTTCAATTACACTAGAAATACTATTCTCTGGAGTAGCAATTTCTAATGAATTTGGTAGTCCAGTTTCATTGAAGTATACCCAATCAATATCTTCAAAGTTTTCTTGACTAGACGCTTTCTTGAACTTGTAAAGAACCTCTACATCTTCAATGTTTCTAACATTCATTGTTAAGTGTACATCAATTGCAGTTGCTGGATTTGTAATCGCAACTTCTTTTGTGATATACTTAGCAACAGAAGAACTATTTTTAGATGTAGTTTCCTGAACAAATTCGGATCCATTGGTATATGTAATCGTACCAATTTCTAAGAACAGAACTTCATCCGCAGGTTGATTTGGATATGAAACAATATCACCTACACGGAAGATATCAGCAACCTGATCATTCACAACAGAGTTTCTGTTGAATGCATCGTTGTCTTGAATTCTTCCAGTAAAGTCTCCAGCAATTGGTTGTGTATCAGTTCTCAGAGTTAACTCCTGAGTTCTGTCGTTCCAGATTACTGCTTTACCAGTAATGATATTGTCATAAGTTTCTGTTGGAGTAGATGGATTTCTAGCAACAATAGTAGAAGAATCTGGGATTTCAGTAAATACCTGAATTGGATTTGTATCTACAATAGCAAGAGGAACTTCTACATTATTTACAGTTTCAGTCAATGTTGGTTGACTTCCAAGTGTAATTCTCTCTCCTCTTTGGAAGAATTGAGAAGTCTTGAGTTTTACCCAAACAGTGCTTCCAGAAACTTTTGCAATTCTACCAGAAGCTTTGGAATTATAACCTTCTACAGTTTGATCATTTTGAATTGTTACTCCAGTAATATTGGAAACAGTAAATGAGTAGATTGGATAGAATTCTACAATCTGATCTCTTCTGCCATAACGATCTTCCTGACCAGATGCTTTTTCAATTCTATTTGTAGATGTCTTAACACTACATGTAGAAAGATCCACAACTGGAGATAAGTGAGATACTGTAGAAGAAAGTTCTAACTTATAAACCAAAGAGTCATCAATATCATTAAGGGTCTCGTTAATTGCAGAAGCAATAAACTTTTGATTTGTAAAGTAATGTGGTTCATTCAAGAAAGTTTTTTCATAATCTGATTGATCATATGAATCAAAGTTAATCTTCTCTGCATCTACTGCAATTACATTAGTAGTCTTGACCATAGACTCTAATTTAGTTCCAGTGAAAGTCAAATACTGCATTTGTGGATATAGTGTTTCATACTTTCTGTTGTAAGAAGCATAAACTTTATCTCCACCACCAATAATATTTCCAGATGCAGAAATCGATGATGTAATATCATATGTGTCAATACCACTATTAGAAATTTGGAATAGCGTACTGTTCAAAACATCTGCTGTAACACCACCTGTTTCTTGTGCAGTTCTGTAGAATACATAGGAATCTCCCGAATCTTCAAAACCATGATCTCTGTGATTAACTCTTACAATCTTATTGTTGTTTCTAAACAATGTAGACGTTGCTTGAGTATTTGAAATTGCACTCGTGATGAATGGATTTTTCTCTAGTAATTCATAACCAAGATCTTCATTGGTAAGAAGAAGTTCTGCAGTTCTTGAAATATCAAACTCTGCTCTATACATCTTAAACTTGATATCTTCAAAGTTATCTTCAGTCCAATTCTCTGTGTTCTGTGATCTGTATACAGAACCTAAAGATGGTTGAGTAGTGATAACTGTGCTGGTAGCAATATCAGTTTCGCCAAGTCTAGATACCCACATCTCATAATCAACAGAATCAGTCTCAATAGCAAGAGCATACTCTGTATCGTTCTGTAGATATACAGGGTGATCAAACTCAAAGTGAGTTGGAATTGTAGAATTGGTAATACCCTCGGAATCGACTGCTACGCCCATTCTAACAGCAGGTGTATCAATCTCTATCTCTGTCTCAATAATACACCCTCCAGCGCCATTACCAACGCCTCTGATAACCACAGAAGGTGCCTCGGTATATCCAAAACCAGTCAGAGAAATTTCTGTATTATAAACTTTACCACCAGAAACTTCTACTCTTGCGGTAGCAACAGATCCACCTGGCAACTGAGGACTTTCAATTGTAATAATGGCACTGTCGTAATTTGCACCAGGATTGACAATCTTAATGTCAGAAAGTTTTCCACTATCTTTTGCAATTGTCAATACAGAATTTGTTCCTTCGGTATTGTTTGCTAGGATTACAGATGGTATAATTAATGTCTCGTTTGGATTGAATGAGCGACCATTATGGTTGTCTAACACCATTGTGTAGACTTGCTCATTTGTCAATAGATATTTTCCTGAAGATGATGGAACGAGATCTACTCCATTCTTGTCAATAATCTTAGCAAGTGGACCACTAGCAGCAGAAGTAGAACCAGTAATTGTCTCTCCCTGAGTTACATAAACATTTCCATTAGTAAAGAACTTGAGGAATGTATATGGAGAGAGAACTTTCTCAGTACCAGGAATAATGTTTTTGCCTGGTTTATCGGAATCTACATTAGACAGATATACCTTAACGGGAATTCTGTTGCTCTTCTTGCTGAAGAATAGATCTACTCCAGTTGTAAAGACACCACCATCATAGTTTTCAACCTTGAAAGTTTGTGCAAGTGGATTAGGTCTTACTGGATTATCAGTATTGCTATCTACAAATTGAACACCTTCATTTGCCTTAAAGAACGATGGTTTTGTAGAAACAATAGTTCCTGGGTTCTCTGGCAAGATACCAGTTGCATAATATTTAACTTCTGCATAGGTATCAACCGTTGATTTATCTTCATTAGTAGAACTAGAAGTAAATCTGAAAGTCTTTACGCCTGTAGAAATTTTAATTTCTTCACCTGCAGCATCATATGATACTGTATCTACATCACCTGTCCAAGTAGCATTTTGCTCTGGTGGAAGACCAGCAGGAATAAGAATGATACCACTAGCATTACCATCATCATCAGTAGTAACAGTGCCATTAAAGGCAGATGGTGAATTACCAGCAACTCCAGTAAATCTCAAATCAGGATTTACCCAGCGACTAATATCTCTTCCCTCAAGGAATACAGTAAGATTAGTATTTGGTTTCAGTCTTCTAACAACAAATTTAACAGGAACACTTCTAGCAAAGAACTGTAGAGCAGAAGAAACACTGTTTCCCCTTACAGTCTTAGTTTGAACACCCTTAGCAACATCATTGTTTTTAGGACTAATGTTGGAAGAACTTGCGGTAGATGCTAGTTTTACTTTTGACTGGGCATCTTGACTATTAACATTGCCAAGAGAATTGATAGAACTGAATGATGATGCAGAACCTACCCAGTTAACTACAAAAGAGTTGTACAAACTTGAGAAACTTTCCTTGAGGTTTTCTTTACTCAAGAAAATTTTATAAAGGTCTGTGTTGGTATCTACAACCAATGGTTCTTCCGTAGTATCATACCATTGATCAATACTTGGAGAAACGCTAGCATCTCCAACATACTGCAAGACAACAAATGGGTTTGGATTGATAGTCTTAGAAGCAAAACTATTTCCAATAAACTCTAAACTGTTGTATGGCAATGTAACTACATTAGAAGATTTTTTATATCCAGATACTACTCTCTGATCCTCTCTTGTATTAACTTCTTTGAGAATAAATGAATCTTCTTTTGACTGTGGACGCAATACTGCTTGCTGGGAGTCGATAGAACATTGGTAATCAAGAGATGTTAGATTTCCTGTTCTATGTGATTCAAAATTATCTACCAAGAAACCAGACTTAAATCTATCAAATCCAATCTCGTCCTTGACTTGCATATTCAATGCCTGTTGCTCAAGAACACTAAGAGTGGTATAATACTCAAGTCTCTCAATACGCTTCTCTAGTTTACCGATGTCGCGCATTGTATAGCGACGATTATCAACAGGAGTAATTCTTACATCCTTACTGTTTTGTGTAAATGCAGGAATGTATGCATAGAATAGAGGAATTGCATCATCAATAGGATCAGGTTTAGATGGATTTAATGAAGAATTTCCTTCCTTGACAATGAAGTTGCCATTCTTATTCAGGAATACTCCATCAATTCTATCTAAGTATTGAATCTGACTGAATGATAACGTATACTCTAGATTAACATCAGACGCAGGACTAGATGCAATGACAGCACCAGATCCAGCAAATGGACCTACAGTCTTTGCCAAAGATGCTTCATCTTGGAAACCAGCTACAGTAGCAGTGGTATCTACTTTTGGTCTAAAGTCAAGAACGTTCTTGAGATTAACTACACCATGAACAGAAGAATTGAATGATGGAATCTCATCCTCAGTTACACCTGCTTCGTGAATATAACTGTCGATAGTACAGAAATCTCCAACCGAATGCTCAAAATAATCAAAGGCAATGAGAAGTTGTCCAGTGGTTTGTTCAAATCCTGGTTTCAGGACTAGTCTAGAAACATCATAGACAGTATCTCTTTGTCCATCATCAAATGTAAATCTATCTGTTACATCACTACCAGAAACTAGGTTGCCAGCAGAGTCTGCTTGGGGAGGTTGTGTAGCACTACCTTCATAGACATACTTTAATCTGTATGCATCGGAGTAAGACAGAGTTTCAACAACTTCGCTATCATAATCAATACCCCTGAATGGGATAACTCTATCACCCGCAGAAGTAACTACAATTCTTCTATTCTCTACAGAAGTCTTGAGTCTTGGTTTTGCATTTTCTACTTCTAGGGTAGCAGTCAACTTAAGTTTTGGATAAGTTCCGTTTGCTGGAATTGTACCAAAATATGCTGTTGGTAGTTGCAAACTAATACTACCTGCAGTAAGTCCACTTGCAGTATCAGTAGAAGAAGTAATTTCTACAGCGTCCTTATCAATGTAAACAATATCTCCAGTGTGTACATTTGGTGCATCACCTGGGTCTAAAACAGTGATAATATAATTCTCTTCTGTGAAAGCAGCAAATCTTTGTGTACCAAATGGCAACTGTGCTGCAAATGTAATAACACCACCAGAACTTGCTGCAGTAGTAACAAAATCTCTACGGAAGAAATACTTAATCTTTGTTTCTTCAGGTGTTGCTGAAATTTGCTTGATCTGATTGCTACCAGTTGGATATACTAGCGTTCCTTGGTTTGCACTAGAAACTCTAGGACGCAAACGAACAATACTGGTATTAACAACATCTCCAGGAAGCATTGTATCTAGATAAACTCTAGTTTTAAATGCACCTTCTTTTACAGTAGCATATTGTACAGTAGCACGTACTAAGTTGTTATCTTGATCAGAGAATTGAACAAGATCTCCTTGCTGTAGAAGAATACTAGCATCTGCATTGAAACTGGTTGATTCAATGAAGTTATATCCTTTAGAACCAAAGAATGTAAAATCAGTTACAGATTTAATTTCTGCGTATACACTATCATCAACTACAACATCTGCTGTAAACTTGTTTGCATTTCCAGAACCATATTCAGCGCCAACTGACTTTACATTTTGTGGAGTGTAAGTTGTTACTGCATTTCTAGTAAGAACTGGTAAAATTACTGCGCTTTGTGAAGGATCAGCTGATCCATCAGGTTGCTTAACAGTAATTGCAGGTGGTTGTGCATATGTAGTAGATAGTGCGGTCTTATTTTTAATTTCTGCTCTATAGAAAGCTCCACTATTAAGTCTTGCAAGTTCAACAACAGAGTTATCAAATTCAACACCATTGATTACCAAGTTTGAATTTTCAGCATATCCAAGACCAGGATTAGTTACAATAAAGTGAGAAATTGTATTATCTGTTGCAATTCTAACAACATTTCCATCTTCATCTCTTAGAGATTCACCAGAAATAAATCTTCCTGATAGAGTCTTCAAGAACAGTAGTTTTCCAACAGAAAATACTCCCGAAGGTCCTCCTTCAACAACACCATATGCACCAGAAGTTAATCCAAAAACATATTTACCAATACCAAAAGATCCTGCTGCTGGTGTAGTATCAAGTAAGATTTTTGTAAAAAATTCAGGGTCAAAATAAGATAGTCCAAAAACAGCATTATATGTAGAAGATCCACTTGCTAGACGACCTTGCGATAGAATGATATCAGAATCAGAATTAAATCCTGCACCTTTCTTTTGTAAAGCAAAATTATTTGGTTTCGCTCTACCAATTAGTGGAGTAATAGTTTCGCTATAGTCTACAATAAATCCAAGTTCATTTGTATCAGTAGATGCATCTGCACTAGTAAGGAAGATTTTTCTTTGGTAATTTGCATCTCCCAAATCATACTCAAGGAATAATAGATCTAGATCATCTTTACGACCACTAATTGTTAGTTCTAAGAATTTAACAGAATCGTTAGCATTAAGTAGAGGTTTATTTACTTTTGCAAATGCAACACCATTTACGCTAGCAGTTGAAGTTGCAGCACCAGCATCATTTCTGGTCTTGATATAGTGGATTTCACCTAACAAAGATGCAAAGTTTGCATCTGTAATACTAGATAGAGGTTGTGTCGTATTAGTAACTTCTACTACAATAGTTTTTACTGCAGTATCAGAATCAAATAAAGTTCCTCTCTTATCAGTTGTTTGTCTGTGATCAGTTGGTAATTCGGTTCCACCAAGTCCTACAGAACCATCATTGAATGTGGAATATAGATTAATGTATGGATATGCAGTAAGTTCTCCACCTTCCTTGTTTAGAGGGACACTTCCATATACATTAGTAATACTAAAAGTTGGTAGTGATTTAGTTTTTAATCTAATATTATCGCTAGATAAACTCGCTCTTGCTTTATTGAGTTCGAGATACTTAGTCTCTTTGTTGACAATCTCATATCCCTTGATATATGCTTTACCAGCACTAACACTAGCAAGCATTTTTCTAGATGCTTCTCCTTCTGTTAGACCGTTATACAGACCAAACTCATCTGCTTTGTAAAGTCCACCATTTCTATTTCTCTGTGCATACTCTCTGACATCGATGTCAAAGTTATCAACAACGTAGTCTCCACTCTCATCAAAAGTTCTGCGAGCAAGAGTTTGCTCAATGAGACTATAGTTAGTTGGAGATACCTTTCTCTGAACTGCACCTCTAAGAGTCGTTAGTAGTTGAATAAAGTTTTTATCAGTTGATTCATTCAACTCAAATTTGACAAGACTTAGACTAATCTTCAGTCTATGTGCTCCAGGAGCAGTATAGTTAGAAGATCCAATCGAATTGTCATACAGACTTGCATCTTCTTCTGGGGTGATAATCTCTTCTAAAATTTTAAATCCTACCTTTGCAGAAGGACTATCATAGTAGTCATCAATGACAAGAATTTCTTTGTCGCAACGTACAAAATAACCATTGACAAAATAAATACCTTCTTCTACCTCTACAGCAGAAGCAAATCCCATTGCAGGACTTTCAACAGAAGTTACTTCTCCTGTATCGGGATTAGTCAGTTGAATACTAGTAGGAAGTACACTGCCATCAGTACCAACAACCATAAGAGGTGTGTTAATACCATCAACAACTTCTAGTGTTTCACCTTGACGGAATTTAGATTCGTTGTTAGAATCACCACTGTTCAGATAGTTAACATAAACAGTATCAGCAGTAGTTTCTGTTGCTAACTTTGTTTCTAAGACAGTTGCAATAACGCCAGAGTTTAATCCTCTTAACTGCTTACCAACTAACTGAGAAATGTCATATTTCTTATATACAATTTCTGTACCTTCTGATACAGCAACTTCTGATACAGAAGATAATTTTACATAATCTAACTTAGTATTAAGACCAACCTCACCAGGAACTACCAAGTCCCCCTGCTTGAAAGCATACTTACCAAAACTCTCAACCTGATTCTGTAAAATAGATTGAAGTTGTGTTAATTCCCTGCTCTGAATAGAATACCCAGGACGGAATAGAATTTTATAAAAATTCTTATTCGCATCGAAGTCCTCGTAATAAGGATTTACATTAAGGTTTGTCTTCTGTGGCATCGTTTTCCGCCAAATACTAGCATTCTTTGTCCCTAGTATTTATAGAGATAAAAAAAATCCCCCCATCTCTGGAGGGATTTATAATTGTTTGTTTTAATCAGAACTCGATGACTAGTTTGATGTCTTCGATCTGGTCAGGAGCACGAGTGATGAGACGACGGTTTTCTTGGTAGATAACGTCTCCAGAGTTGTTCTTGATCTCAGCACCTGCTAGACCAGAAGCGAATGTTGAACCACCACTAGTTCCTGAATAACCAGTCTCAACATTACCTGATGCAGCAGACAAACCACCAGAAATAGCATTAGCACCATTGCTCTCGAAGTCTCTTACAACACCCTGATCAACGTGTGCATCGACTGTTTGGATGTATCTAAGAACACCAGCAGTTGTCGAACCACTGTCAAGGGTCCAGGAAACAACGGTTCCTTTTGCAGTACCACCAGTTACAGTCTGTGTGATTTCTTCATCAGGAATATAGTCAGCAGATGCACCAGTGATCTTGATTGCCTTGAGACCTGATAGAGTATCTGCAGTAGCAAACGTGGTTGTACCAGCGATTACAGGGTCCTTAATGATGCCAATACGACGGAAGTCATTATCAACAGGGAAGTCTCCAGAACCTTCAGCATAAGTGAGGCGAATGTTAGTCATTACGCGCTTACCGTTGAGTTCTAGTTCATGATCGAAACCATGACCACCCTCAGGAGGCATAACAACTTCTAGAGCACCAGTTGCGTTAGCAGGAGTACCAACTGCAGTGGTTAGACCAGCATCAGAGAAGAGGTTGCCATTGCTAAGAAGTACGTTAGCATAGGTGTAATCTTGACCTCTTGCTTGAATACTTGCAGAAGTAATAGTTCCAGAACCATCGGTAGCAAACTCAACAACACCACCAGTTCCATCGCCCTTGATAGAGGTGTATAGAGTCTGAGATGCAGGAAGGTTAGCACCTGCTGCTTCGATTAGGACAACATCAATTGCGCCAGCAACAGCAGCGCCAGTTACAGCAGTACGTGTGTTGTTAGAAGGAAGAACGATTGGCATGAAGTCCGAAGATAGGAATCTTAGAACATCATCGGTTGGCATGGTGTACATATACTTCCAAATGTAACCACCGCCA
>MDTE01042394.1_pt1 | contig 12398 bp, 9 predicted proteins | sample 811231 | NCBI WGS metagenome assembly MDTE01 (sample SAMN05326651, study PRJNA326480) | marine metagenome | isolation source: seawater | place: Indian Ocean: Red Sea | collected 2010
CGTATCGAAGGCGATATTTTTGACATTAATACCGGCCTCAGCCAACACCATAATGTCGTAGTTGGCGTTATGGGCGATTTTTTTAATTTCTGAGCTTTCGAACAGTGGCCTCAAGGCCGCCAGAGCTTCTGTGATAGGAACTTGATCGCCTTCATTGTGGCCGACCGGGACGTACCACGCGTGTTTTGCTCTTACTGAAAACGATAAGCCGACCAAGTTTGCAGTCATGGAATTGAGACTAGTGGTTTCGGTGTCGAAAGCAAATTGACCGTTTTTTTTGATAGTTTCGACCATTCGGTTGAGATCATTTATATCGGTAATTATCTCGTAGTCGCCAAGTGGTTTTTGTTGTATCTCGGTTAGGTCAGCTATTGAACCAACCTCAGTTTCATTTATCACCATGCCGATCTGACCGGCAGTGGATTTCGGCGCCTCCCAACCGGAATTTGTTTTGGGCTCTGCCGGTACTGGCGTGCTGCTGGTGAGTTCTCCAGACTTAGGTAGTCGACCAGCGACCAGTCGCATCTCGTAGTTCATTAAGGTACTTATGACGGCTTCGCGATCAAATTCATTTAATCTAGATTTCATTGGGTCGAACGTTATAGGCACATCTCGAATTATGGTGGTTAAAACAAGCGCAGTCGCTGCTGTTTCTCGGTGCTCTTCAAGCAGGTTTCTTGTCCTTTTTGCGCCCCTCAGGCCTTCGATATTTTCTACCTCTTCGAGTCGATTGAATAGTGAGTCGAAATGGCCGAGATTGTTGAGTACAGTCCGCGCTGATTTTTTCCCTACGCCAGGTACCCCCGGGATGTTGTCGGAAGAGTCTCCTTCAAGCGCCTTTATTTCAGCGATGAACTCAGGGCCTAATCCGTCATATCTATCAGCCACAGCTTGTGGATCGTAGGTTTTCATATCTCCAAACCCGGTATACATCAGTAGAGATGTGTTTTCGTCGACGAGTTGAAGTTGGTCCGCATCACCGGTCAGAATAAGCGTTTTATAACCTTGTTCAGACGCCTGTTGTGAAAGGGTTCCGATTAGATCATCAGCCTCAAAACCGTCGTATTCGTATACTGGCACCCCCATAGGTTTGAGAATTTCTTTAACTATAGGAATCTGCTCGTGTAGGGCAGGATCTACTTCTTGCCGTTGCGCCTTATACTCAGGGAACATTTCCTTTCGGAATGTAGGAGATTTCGTGTCGAACGTAACTGCGATATGGCTTGGTTTCTGCTCCCGTAGTGTCTTTAGGAACATGGTCATGAACCCGCTAGCACCAGTCGTATTTTGGCCCGTTGAAGTGATCAAGTGATCTCGAACTGCGAACCAAGCTCGGAAGACGATTGCATGCCCGTCTATTAGCAGGAACAATTGTTCATTTGTTTTGGCTGGTGGGGTGGTCATAAATATGTTAGCTTCGGTAATTGGGGAGAGTAGATAATTAGTTGGATTGATGGCACATGGTGATTAGCGGATTATAGCGTCTTGGGCCTATTGCAATTGCTGCCGATTATTCTAATGGCGTCGAAAGAATAGCGTCTGTTGGTTGACATGAATATTTTAAATACTCAGCTTTTAGTCTGATCATGTCGGCGTCGTACTTCTACTGGTGATAGTTTTACAATCGAAGATTTTGGACTTATTTCAGATGACCAAAAATAACTCCTTTTTATCTTTAACTGCAGCCGGCGATATTTCAGCTTGTTGTGAAGATATAGGTTTTGCCGGTGACCTTAATGGTGAAATTACATACAATCATTTGGATTCTATGACCGCTGCTATTCAGCATTATTATGGCAGCCTTGCCTCAAGTGTTTTGGACCGCGTAGTTGACTCTAAGGGCATTCCCGCCACAGATAAGTTCTATACTCAAGATCAACGAGAGCTCTTACCCTCTGAAGCAGCATGCGCTTCTGCAGGCTGTGGAAACCCCCTTGGAGTTGCGGATGCCGCACCGGGTGAGATAGTTATGGATCTAGGTTCGGGTGGTGGCGTCGACTGTTTTATTGCGGCAAAAGAAGTTGGGGATGATGGCTTTGTTATAGGGATTGATATGACGCCGCGCATGCTTGAATTAGCTCGGAACAATGCAGAAAAACTTCGAACTGAGAATGTTGTGTTTAAGCTCGGTCATATTGAATCAGTTCCGCAGCCTGATGACACCGTTGACCTGATTATTTCAAATTGTGTTATTGCGCTTTCTGAGCGGAAGGATCGTGTGTTCTCAGAGATTTTACGAATTTTGAAACCAGGTGGCCGCTTTGTAATTTCTGACATCGTTACATCAGATACGCTTCCTAGTTACGTTCAAAAATCCCCTAGCGAGTGGGTTGATTGTGTCGGTGGTGCAGCGGTGATGAGTGAGTACATAGAAATGGTACGCGAGGCGGGATTCCCTGATATCGAGATATTGAATAAAGAACAAAGTCGACCGTATGCCGACGACTGGCAGTCTAATCTGATAAATTTGACATTGAGGGCATATAAGCCATATGGCTAAAGCGCTGCAATGTCACATTTATCTTGTAGCTCTTTCGGTTTACACCACAATTTATATTTGTAGCAGTTACCTGGTGTAGGTTTTATGCGTTATCAGGGTCTTTAATTCCTACGGATGTTTTTTTATTGGTTTTAACTCCATGATTCAGTCTTATTTCTGTCAGGGACAGGAAACGGTTGCCTTTTATGTTCACGTTTCATAGTTGGACGAAATATCTGTAGTGCTCATTAATCCTTGGGTCAGAAATTATGAGAAAGACGATCACTTAGCTCTGGGGCGCGTTCGTGTCTGGGCTTCACGCAAGTTGGGCAGCACGGTTGACTATGGTTTTGGTTATGGAACTTGGGTATTTATTGGCAATGACACCGTTATAAAGATCGATCCTGAGGTTGGTAGACCCGAACGATTTACTCATGAACTCGCTATTAGCCACTTGGAAATCCCTGAAATTGCTACTCCAAAGGTTCTTGAAACCGGTACCCTCGAGGGTCGGGCGTGGGTGATTCTTGATCGTTTAGACGGTTTAAGCGGATATAACGTTTGGCCTGGTTTGGACCACTCCGCTAAAGCTAGGCTAATCAGGCAGCTAGCAGATTCGCTTTCTTATCTACAGAAATTCGAACCTGACCAAGGGATGTTACATGCCGATACATCTAACTGGTCACGGCATGTACGTCTTTCGTTTAATCGTGCATTACGTGCCGTCGACAACATTGTGCCAGGTCGCGTTTTGAGTATGTCACAGGCAGCATTTGCTGAATGGGAAGATGCTCTTGAAGAACGACCGAGAGTTCTGTGTCACGGTGACCTTTGGCTAGGAAACATCCTCGTCAAAGGTGACGGGGCACTTACCGGTATCTTGGATTTCGACAGGATGGCACTGGCACCAGCTGATTATGAATTAGACATGCTGCTGCGGTTCTGGCGATATCCGTGGAATTTTGTTCCAGAGCAATTAGAAGCGATTTATGAATACCCACTCGAAATTGAACTGATGCAGCCGTTTGTCGAGCTGTGCCAGGGGGATCTGACAGATAAGCAGATATCTGATCGTTTGAGTACTTTGGAATTGATTTATCGTTTGAATCTGGTGAACAGATTTGGATGGAGCCAGCAGCATGCCATGATGTTCGATACAGTGCTCTCCGGTAATTGGGCTGATGGGTTAGTGTAGGGTTGACAGAGCCAAAGTTTTTGGAAAGATCGTTTTTTCCATTCCTCTGGACAATAAACCTCTGATTGATTTGAATTTAAAAGTACAACCCAGTGACGTTGATACAACGTCACTGGGTTGTACGGTTGATTATTGTTTAGTCGATTATTGACCGTCCAATATTAGGATTAAGCTTTTCCTCAAACGGATCGCTTGCTTTGATCATGATTTGAATTGATATAACGCGTTGAATAACTATCTAAGCTAAGGGTGAGCGGCACATCAGTCGTAATTGAGAGGCCTTGTTCACAACACGACTGTTTGGCTCATTGTTGCGTTAGATATTGCTTTTTATTACGAAATAAAACTTAGTCAGCGACGTTTGTGGTTGGTCGGGCGTCCAACAGATCGATTCCACCTCTAACCTGGCCAAGAGTGTCAGCTATTCGTTCTTCAAGAGTGAACAGCACTTCGCGAGCGTAGTTGTCCGCTCCCTTGCGTCGCTGTTCTGCTGAAGTTTCTGCTTCGTTTAGAATGTTATTTACTCGTGTTTCTGCTTCGGTGATTAAATTGCTGGCGTGCTTTTCGGCGTCGGCCGCTATCGATGAAGCATTCTCTTTGGCGGCACGTGTGATCTCATTTTCATCGACCATCTCGCGTGCCTGTTCTTGAGAAGTGTTAAGTAGGGTATTTGATTGTTCTTCAGCGATTTGTCGGATAGTTGTGGCTTCTTCGTCAGCATAGGCGCGTATGCGTCGTGATTCGACCTCTGCTTGTTTGATGATTGCATCCTTTTGTCGGACTATGCCTTCAGCTTCTTCTATCTGAGATGGCATTTCTGATTTAATACGATCAATACTGTCTGAGATTTTGTCTAGGTTTACGAACGTTCGAGCGGTTCCAGGAACTCGACCTTTGCTGATCATTGCTTCTAGATTTTCGAGTTGCGACATTAGTGTCATTTTTGCCTCCATGCGTATCGACTTACGCTTTCATTTTGGTTGTTAGTTTATTTTTTGTTACGTTCTTCAAGCCTCTCAACCAAAGGATTGAGAACGTTTGAGGGAACTAGATCAGACACATCTGCGCCGAGTGCTGCTACTTCCTTTACTCTCGATGAACTTAGGATTTGGTATTCAAGTGCGCTGAAAAGACATATAGTTTCAACGTCTTCTGCCATCTTGCGGTTCATAAGTGCCATTTCACTTTCGTACTCAAAATCGCTGGTGATTCTTAGCCCGCGTACTATCACACTGGCTCCAATATCACGCGCTACATTAACTGTCAGCCCGGAATATGACTGGACTGATACATTTGGTAAATGTGTGACGGCGTCAGCGAACATCGTGATTCTTTCGTCAAGGTTGAACATTGTCTGTTTTGTGGAGAGCGCTACTACTCCCACAACTAGGTCATCTACGGCACGCGATGCACGCTCGACGATGTCAAGGTGTCCATTAGTAATTGGGTCGAAAGTACCCGGATAGATCGCGCGTACCATTTATTTGACCTCTTTAACCCTTGGTGTTGTAGTGGATGAATCAGACCTGTAAATAGAAATAGCTGTGTCTCCGTATAATCGTTGTTTGGATAACTTCAGCCCTGGAAGCAGGTCGGGGAGGTCAGTTTTTTTTGAGTGTTCCAAAAATGCGATCGCATCCTTCGATAGTAGGGCTTTAGTGTGTATGCGTTCAAATAACTTTTCGAATTCGACTAGCTCATAGGGTGGGTCAGCGAAAACCAGATCAAACTCACTTTTCAGTGAGCAGACTGCATTGAGTGCTTTTCCTTTTCTGATGTTCCCTCGGGTTGTCAATCTATGTTTCTCGAGTGTTTTTTTTATGTTTGTGCACTGGAGTGAATTTTGCTCAATGAATGTGGCGCTTGTCGCTCCACGCTGCAAAGCTTCTATCCCGAGCGCTCCTGTTCCTGCGTATATGTCTAGTACCCGAAGACCGTGAATTCCTTCTGGCCCAAGCATTGAAAATATTGCTAACTTGACCTTAGATGTCGTCGGTCGCAACGAGTTGGCGTTTGAAACCCTTGATCTTCGTAACCTGGAAGATCTTTTACTTCTATTACCTGTCGTAGCGCTATCGATTCGCACTCAAGACTCCCAATATTCCATGTGCCTGTTTCGAATACACAACGGAACGCACGCGATTATTTATACTCTTGAGATTTTTAACCATCGTCACTTGTTACCGGTTTTGACGGATTTACACGGAAGCGGTCTTTTGGGTGTGGAATCCAGCACTAATTCGTTTGTCATTGAATTCACTGATTGTTCTTGGTCTGGCTTAGAATGAATAGCTGTGATGGATTTTGCCAGATTGTGACCACGAATTTCGATCACTCCGGTTTCGATAAGGGGTCAAGAACTCTTTAACTGAACAATACATAATCAGGAAATTTACGCGTTAGATATGACCAATCAAGAGCACAAGGAACAATTACATCAAACCGGCGACCTTGAACAAAGTGTTGGCGAACGTAAAATGATTGATGACAGGTTGTCCAAAACATCTCAGATTCGTTCTAAAGGAATTGACCCTTATCCGCCGAGGTTTGATCGTACTCATACATCTGTGGAGGCGGTGACTCTGTTTGAAAATGCTGAATCAGCCATATCAAATACTGATTCAGAAGAATTAGTGCCCGCTCGAACTGAACTAGTTCGTGTTGCTGGTCGTATTATGGCTCGGCGTGGGATGGGTAAGGCGGCCTTTATAGATTTAAAAGATGGCCATGGATTTATCCAAGCATTTGCTCGTCAAAATACTATGGGTGACGAAGCATACGAAATTGTTAATATGCTGGATATCGGCGACATCGTTGGTGTCGAGGGCTCAGTTATTCGAACCCGGCGCGGGGAGATTAGTGTTGAGGCGCAGCATGTAACTGTTCTTGCTAAGGCGATTCGACCATTGCCTGATAAGTGGCATGGCCTTCAGGATCAGGAAATGCGATATAGGCAGCGTTATCTTGATCTGATTTCTAATGATAAGGCTTTTCAGAATGCTTTACTGCGATCCAAGATTGTACAGTCTATGCGTGCATTCATGCACGGATTAGGATTTATCGAAGTAGAAACACCGATTCTTGTTCCGGTTGCTGCTGGAGCACAGGCAACTCCATTTGAAACTCACCATAACCAGTTGGACCGTGATTTATATCTCAGGATTGCAACAGAACTTTATTTGAAAAAATTAATTGTGGGTGGGATCGAAAGGGTGTTTGAGATCGGTAGGCTTTTTAGAAATGAAGGTCTTGATCATGAGCACAACCCTGAGTTTACGACGATCGAAAGCTATCAAGCTTATGCTGATTACACCGATGTGATGAATATGGTCGAACAATTGGTTTCGACGATTGCACTAGAAACAACTGGCTCGATGGTTTTGCCAGAAGTCGAAGGAATTAGGCCTGAGATCGATTTAACACCTCCATGGCCAAGGCTCGATCTTCGTGAGGAGATCAACAAGCGTACCGGTATTGATTTTGTTGAAACTAGAGATGTTGAATCACTCTCAAATGCTATGCGCGAGCGTGGTATTCATGTAGAAGAAGGTTCTGCTTGGGGACGTCTTTTAGACAAGGTGATTTCTTCAGAAGTGGAGCCTAATTTAATTCAGCCACACTTCTTAGTCGACTATCCCGTTGAGATGTCACCACTTGCAAAGCGGAAGCCGGAATCCGAAGGAATAGTCGAACGCTTTGAAGGATTTGTAATGGGTACCGAGTTGTGTAATGCATTCACGGAACTAAACGATCCCGTTGATCAACGGGATCGTTTCGAACAACAGGAAAAAATGAGAATTGACTTTGGCGATGATGAAGCTGACCGACTTGATGAAGATTTTTTGATTTCGATCGAGCATGGGATGCCGCCAACCGGTGGTCTGGGTCTTGGTATTGATCGCTTGACGATGCTTATTGCGGGTGAAGAGTCGATTCGCGAGATAGTGTTATTTCCAGCAATGAGAAATACTTGATCAAATAGGTCTTCCCAGTCCATCTTAATAAAGAAACTTCTGAGAATTAAATGCTTTCACTGGAACAGATAGTAAGAAATCCCGAAAACTTTCGAACAGCTTTGGTGCGAAGAGGTGAAGATCCGCCAATCGATAAGATTGTCGATCTGGACTCCCAGCGAAAGGAGTTGATTCACCTAGCGGACATTGATAGGGCTAATCGTAACAGGGTCAGCAAGGCAATTGGTGATGAGAGACGCAAGCCGACTACAGAAGAAATATCAGAGATGCGCGCAGCTGGAGAGCGTATTAAACGACTGGAATCAGAACTTTCTGCTGTTGTCGATGAGTTACAGGCTACGCTTCTTCCTATTCCTAACACCCCGCTTGCAGACGTTCCAGATGGGCTTAACGAAGATTCTAATCTGATAGAGCGAACCTCGACCGGTAAAACTAATCGACATGGTAATGCCCATTGGGACGTCGCCACAAAGCTGGGGATCCTTGATCTTGAAGCAGGAGCGAACATTTCAGGGGCGCGTTTTTATGTGTTGAAAGGTAAAGGGGCTCGCCTACAGCGTGCCCTCGCAGCTTGGATGCTTGATGTTCAAACCGAAGAGAATGGGTATCTCGAGATTGACCCACCGCTTTTGATTAAACAAAAGACGATGGTGGGGTCCGGTAATTTACCTAAATTCAGAGACAATCTATATCGGGATGAAGAAACTGATTTGTGGCTGGTGCCAACTGCAGAGGTTGCACTAAACGGATTACATCAAGGACAAATTATTGATTCTGGTGTGTTACCACTGAAATACGTGGCACAGACTCCTAGTTTCCGCAAGGAGCATACCTCTGCCGGACGCGATGTTCGCGGCATTAAGCGAGTGCATCAGTTCGAAAAAGTAGAAATGTTCCGTTATGTAGAGCCCGAAAACGCTGAATTATCACTTGAAGAAATGCTAACTGAGGCTGAGGGATTGTGTGAGAGGCTAGGATTGACTTATCGAGTTGTGAAGCTTTGTGCCGGAGATATAGGTTTTCAATCAGCTAAGACCTATGACATCGAAGTTTGGTCACCTGGTTCGGAAGAATGGCTTGAGGTTAGTTCTATTTCAACTTGCACGGACTTTCAGAGTCGTCGTAACGGGACCCGTTATCGACCTGAAGCTGGAGCGTCTACTCGTTTACCACACACACTCAACGGTTCAGGATTGGCATTGCCACGAGTCTGGATTGCTGTTGTGGAGAATGGTTTACAAGAAGACGGTTCTGTTGTTATTCCTGAGGTGTTGACTCCTTACACTGGTTGGAGTCGCATAGAATCGGTTTAAACAATTAATTTACCGTGATTGTGTACTCTGTCGGCAGTGTTGTCAGTCTGTTAACTGAGCTGATGATTACGACTAAAGTATCGTTGTGTTCGACTTGTTCAATTTTGAATTCGCCTCTTCCTGCGGCGTCGACAGGCATACGAAATATTTCTGGCTCTCTGTCGTTCTTTTGGTGGATCAGCTGTACAAGATATTGAGTAGGTACAGTTTCATTTACCAATACGAAACCCTCAGCCACCCATTCATCATTACTTGAAGTGTCGTCATACCAGCCAATTTCTTCGATCTCAAAATCATCAAAACAGGCCCCTTTCGAAAAAACTGCGTCATCAGTTATGTACTCTAATCGGAGCAGTATCTCGGTACCTGCGTAGTTGCTGAGGTCTAAAGAATCCTGAATCCAGCCATCACTCGTACCGGTGAGTCCTGGCCCATAGGCATTTCCATTTGGGTTGGAGTTGGTTGAACGGTCGGTTTCAACAATGTTCCAAGTAGCACCATTGTCCGCAGATATCATGACATAGGCGTAATCCCACAACTCTTCTATATCGTAGTCGATCCAGTATTTCAATGTTGCCGAATCGACAGATCGCAAATCAATGGAACGTGTGAGAGTTGAATCGATAGAGTCTCCTTGATTTGTCCACCAACATTGTTTACCAGAATGTGGTGGATTGTTGAGCAGGGGTGTTTTTGGATCACCGACCAACTTTATGGATATTGTTCCGCGCCCCCCGTTGATGTCGAGATAACTTGCTCCATATGCTCTAACGCTACCGGTGTAAGTATCTGGCACCTGTAGGAAATGGTCTTTAATGGGAGGGAATTTGATGTGTTCACTGTATCTGTAACGTCCATCATTTGTATTTAAGAAGTTCGCGATTAACCAATCCGCATAAACATCATCTGCTGACACATTGAAACCAGCTGCGGTTAGTGCAAGATCTATTGATTCGATGCCGTCTTTTTGTTCTGCAGCGATAGCTTTAATTATTTGATTATCTCCATAGTGAGTTGCAAGAAAAGTGAAGAAAAGGTGCGCTGCACCGTAGTTTGCAACAGATATAGAAATATCTTGAGCCCAAGCCGTTAGAGATGTGGATGGTAGTTTAGCGAATGCTGGTGCTGCGGAACGTGGAAATCCCGCTAGGTCTGCTGCTACTTCCGACAATCCTTCGTTGACCCATGAATCTTCACCTGGATCTATAGCGAAGTGGCAAGCATGTTGTAATTCGTGTGCAATTACGCTCATATACTCGTCACTTGTGAGGTCGACACGATTTGCCGACATATAGATCGCCTCTCGTTCGTTGGATTTAGGCATGATCTCCTTTGTATAAGAGTCGGCAGCTGAAAAGTAACCAGCGACTCCCTCCCGAAGGACCGCCGTGTAAATCACGATTCGAGCATCACCGTCAATACCAGGTGTTAACGGAGAGCCGAAGATTCCAGTTATGACAGGCCAAACATCTATTTCGAATCGTTTTGCTACTTGAGCTATTTTCAAGGCGTCAGGTTCGTATCCTTTTTCGAAAATCCAGTATGCATTATCAGAGATATGGGATACCGTACCTTGCACATTCGTACTTCCGTTATCGCGAGAGACCCAGAAATCTACGTCCTGCCCAACTGTTAATGGCGGAGGATATTTGATTACTTCTGTATTAGCGTGCCCTATAACTAGTCTGCGCCCTAGATCCTCTAAGTCCCTATCGGGAGGTTGTTCTATAAGTGGCTCAGAATCTGGAGCAACGTATGGTGTTGGTTCTGGAGTACGTTTTGGAATGAAAATGGGGTTTGTTGGAATTGATTTTATGGATTCATAATCTAACCCGGGTTTCTGAGTTGGGGAGGGTACCTTTGTTGCTGCGACTGTATTTTGCGGTTTAGGAGGTGATGTTACAGCATTGAGATGCTCAGGCTCGACGGTTTCTGTATCAATGACCGCTGTGACAATTGGTGTTAATGTTGAATGTTCAGTCGTTACAGAAGTAATCGGTGTATGGTGTTTGATGCCAACGATTTCACTTTGACATGCAATCAGAATAACAGGCAGAGTTATTGCAGTGAAAAAAGCTGTTTTATGGAATATAAAAATGCTCACTCCTTTATTCTGACTGTGTATATTTCACTTTTGCTTATCCACAGGGTTACCATCTCCACTTGAATTGTAGGTATTCATGGCGCTTTCTATATTGTTATTTATAATCAAAGTGACTGCATCAGCTGCTCTATCGGTGGATAATTTGACCAGCTTTAAATTCTCTGGATCAAATTTTCCTAATACGTGATCTACCTGTTCTATTCCGTATTGAGGTTTGCCAACACCGATTCGAACTCTTGGAAAGTTTTCAGTTCCAAGTGCGCTGATGATAGATTTGAGTCCGTTATGGCCACCAGCTCCACCTCTGTCTCTTACCCGAATCGATCCGGGCTTTAGGTGAATGTCATCTGTGATAACTATGATTTTGACTGCTGGAGTTTTGAATCGGTTAGCCAGATAATTTAATGCGATCCCCGATCGATTCATCATCATCATAGGATATGCGAGTAGGGTAGGCATATTATGGAGTTCAACTTGGGCAAATGCTAGCTCCTTGCGTTTACGATTTATTGTTGCTCCAGAGCGCTTGACTAGTTCGTCTAGGCACCACCACCCAACATTATGTCTAGTGTTTTTGTATTCAGGCCCAGGATTACCGAGACCTAAGACTATCCAGGGTGGTTCTTTCGAACCTCCTCCTCTTCCATCTGGAAAAAGCTTGTTCAAGATTGAGTTGGCGTCCAAACTTTTACTCCCCCAACCTAAACAATGGATTTTCAAAAAATTCATTCAGCAAGGATTTGACCGTATGCTCAATATGTCTTGGAGTTGTATTTAAAATCTCCAGTGTCATTAGTTTATGACTATTACCGCACTTTGAACTGTTGCTCACTCAGTTTGAATTGGCACAGTCCCTTCCTCGATAAAGGCAATGAATTCCATTTCATTAATGATTTGCACACCTAATCGTTGTGCTTTATCAAACTTTGCCCCTGTATTGGTACCTGCCACAAGATAGTGCGTTTTTCCCGTTACTGATCCGGTTGCTTTTCCACCAAGCGATTTTATTCGGTTATTTGCCTCAGATCTTGACATTGTTTCGAGTTTACCTGTAACTGCGAATGTTAATCCGTTGGCGGGGTGTGTTGTAGAAGGCTCGGCTGTGTTGTCTACAGGGTTGATGCCGAGTTCTATTAGTTCTTCGACGACCTGTAGATTTTTCTCTACGTTGAAATAGTTGACGATATTATTTGCCACGATTGAGCCAATTCCGTCGATCTTGATTAGTTCCTCAATCGTAGCGTTTCTAACTCCCGTAAGTGTGTGAAATCGACGTGAAAGCCATGATGCGCTTTCGGATCCGATCCCAGAAATTCCTAGTGCAAACAATAGA
>MDTE01065967.1_pt1 | contig 12398 bp, 12 predicted proteins | sample 811231 | NCBI WGS metagenome assembly MDTE01 (sample SAMN05326651, study PRJNA326480) | marine metagenome | isolation source: seawater | place: Indian Ocean: Red Sea | collected 2010
AAGAAAGGCACCTGCCAAGAAAAAAGCTGCTAAGAAAAAGCCAGCCAAGAAAAAGGCTGCCAAGAAAAAGCCAGCCAAGAAAAAGGCTGCTAAGAAAAAGGCAGTGAAGAAGAAGGCTGCTAAGAAAAAGCCTGCCAAGAAAAAGGCTGCTAAGAAAAAAGCAGCTCCGAAAAGGAAGGCTGCCAAGAAAAAAGCAGCTCCGAAAAGGAAGGCTGCCAAAAAGAAGGCAACACGCAGAAAGAAGAAATAATCTTCTTTGAAAGGTTTGAATGCGGTTTGGAGGTTCTGCCCAGTGTGGAACCTCCATCCTTCTTTTCTGATACTAGTTTTTGCATATTTCCTCCATGGCTACTCTAGTTTTTGACATTGAGACTTCAGCAATCCCTCTCGATTCATTTGATGAATCGACCCAAGAATATTTGATGCGCCCAGCAGAAAATCTTCCTACTGAGGATTTGAAAGAAAGTAAACGCCAAGAACTAGTCCGAATGATGAATCTGTGGCCATTCACAGCAAAAATAGTTTGTGTGGCTATGATCAATGCTGAGACAATTCGTGGTCAGGTCATTTTCATTGCAGATGATTTTGAGTCAAACTCTCGCAATGCCGGAGGTGTAGAATTTATGCCTGTGATGGATGAAGCAGAATTAATAACACAATTTTGGGAAGTAGCTAAACATTACGACAAGGTAGTAACATTCAATGGTCGGCAATTTGACATCCCGTTTCTTTATCTACGTTCCGCACAACTCAACGTACCGATTTCAAAGAAGAACTGGCTTGGTTACCGTTTCTCCACCGAACCACACTGCGATCTTGCTGAACAATTAACTTTTTACAACGTCAGCGGAAGGGACGGCGCAGCTCGTCGTTTTACACTGGATTTCTATTGTCGGATATTTGGCATTGAATCACCCAAAGCGCAAGGAGTAACTGGAAAGGATGTCAGCCAATTAATGGATGAAGAGCGCTATGAAGAAATAGCTGAGTACTGTGTTAGAGATGTATTAGCCACAGTCAAGTTATATGATATTTGGAGAGATCGGCTAGAAGGCATCAAGTAATCGATCACAAAGAACTTAGTCCTTTATGGGTCTTAGCTTTTGAATCGCCTGCATCGTCAGCTCAGCAGCCTCATTATAGACATCCCGCAATTCGCCACGAGAACATCGCTTGGCCTTGGCTCTTAAATGCTCAACATCAAGCGGATGACCATATTTGACAGATATCATGAGCGGACTTGGAAAAAATTTACTTCTGTTATAGGCGTTAAACGTCCAAACACGCACAGGAATTACTGGAGCCTGTGATTTAATAATCGCCAACCCTATGCCCGCCTGTGAGGGAAGCATATCACCATCATAAGTCCTCGTACCTTCAGGAAAAATAATTATACCATTATTGTTAAGAAGTCGCTCAAGAATGATCTTTAGTCCCTTTGCTCCCCCTCCATCCCTGTTAACCGGCACAGTGTTTAAACTCCGGAAAAACGGGCCAGAGAGCCAATGTGAAAAAATATTTTCTCTAGCGAGATAGTTAATTGGACGAGAGAGACTGCTACCAATAAAAGGCGGGTCAAAATAACTTTCATGATTGGCAGCAATAATAACTGGCCCAGCGTATGGAACCCTTTCTGGGTTGTACATACGACAGCGAAACAAATTTTTAAATATCCATTTTGATGATACCCAAGCCCACCAGTAAATTAATGTCATCCCATCTCCTCCAGCTTCGCAAGTACTTCGCTAATAATTAATGCGCTAGTCTCTTCAGCAGTTATATCAGAGTTATTAATTACTTTAGCACCAAGTGGAATCATCAACGGCGCAGCAGCACGCTGACTATCCTGTTTATCACGAGCAGCTAAATTTTCATTCAACCCTTCTGCAACTCGGCGCTTAGAACGCTCATCAAGAGAGGCATCAAGATAAAATTTAAAGTCGGTATCGGGAAATACATTCGAGCCGATATCTCGGCCCTCCATAACAAGGTTCCCAAATTTTACACATTCACGTTGCTTGGCTTTCATCCATTTTCGAACTGAAGGTACTGCCGCAATCACTGGCACTACCGCACTTATCTCAGCTGTACGAATTTCCTTCTCCGGAAAATAATCGTCAATATACAATCGAATATGGCCATCTTCATTTTTTAAGTCTGTTTTCCATTGTCGGCATATCGAGCCAATGGCTTTTTCATCGTCAATATCCACTTCCTTCTTAAGGCAATACCAAGCTAAACTACGGTACATTGCGCCAGTATCGACATATGAATAACCCAAAGCCTTTGCAACACGTTTTGCATTGGTGCTTTTACCGCTAGCACTGGTACCGTCTAAAGCGATGACAATTTGTTCTCCCATCAAAAATTCCTAGTCTGTAATTAATTTATCTGCTTCTAGTTTATTGCCTTGGCCATCAAGTAAAATAGCTCCGAGTCCATGGGGTCTTGGTGCTGCAAATTTATAAAAGAATGTTGGAAATGTCTTTCGAACACAATCCGGGTTTTTTACACGGATACCTGGCACTTTCAATCCAAGTGTCGCAAAGCACATCGCTATTCGGTGATCATTATAGGTGTTGATTTCAGCACCATTAAGTTCACTGGGGCTGATGACAAGTTTATCACCGGATTCATTGATTAACGCACCACACTTAGTTAATTCTGTTCGCAAAGCTTTAACCCGTTCGCATTCCTGAAGGCGCAGTCTCCCTAAGTCCACAAACTGCGTTTGATGCCCCGCTAAAGGTGCGATGATAATGGATGTCATAATGCTATCTCCTAGGTCATCACGTCTAGATACGATTTTTGGCAAAGGCAAAAAAGTTGGGAATTCTGCATCTATTTGCCACCCCGATTTAGGCCAATGAACTACTTGCACTGGCAAACCATTATCCATTGAAAGAATATGTCCAGCCGCCCAAAAATAACTGCCACTCGAAGCATCCGGCTCTATCCTCCATCGACCTCCCTGGCTTGGAAAGCGCTCGATCAATCTCGATGTCATAGCCACGTATGGAGACTTTTCACCAAGTTCTCCATCTATTTCTATCTTCCAACCGCCGACTTTAGATAACAAAAGTAAAGCCGATGCAAACTGTGAGCTCTCCTCAATACTTACCCTGCAAGTTCCAGATATTGGACCACCGGCATGAATTGTTATTGGAAGCTTGTCGTTTTCAGAATCAATAGAATAACCCAGATCACGAAGTGCCTGAAGCAAAGAGGCTTGTGGGCGCTCATGCATTCGTGGCACTCCGCTGAGACGATATGATCCATCCCCAAGGCATAATAAAGCCGTTAAAAAACGCGCTGCGGTCCCCGCATTACCAACGAAAAGTTCCATCGGATCCTCAGAAGTTCCTCCCTTCGGGATCGATTCGCCACGGCCTCCAATAATTATATTACGATTGCCTGATTCTTTAGGATCTGAGTTCACCTCAATCTCATATCCGAGTGATTTGAGTGCATCGACCATCACCTGTGTATCCTCACTCCAAAGGGCATTCTCCAATATCACTTCTCCATTGGACAATGCAGCGAGCACAAGAGATCTATTAGTAATACTCTTCGAACCAGGAATGGTTATCTCCATTTCCGGGGGAGATTCAAGAGGAACGATCTCTATAATATCTGGTAAAGACATTCTAATCTATATCGGGAGATCTCCACTCGTCTCTAGCGCGTTTAGCCTCACTAAGCCAACTCTCAATTTCCCCTTTTGAATCGGTTGTAATTAGTTCTCGCAATTGGTCTAACTCGCCAGAAAATTCCTCGATTGCTGTTAAAATTGCTTCACGATTTGAACTAACTATATCGCGCCACATCACTGGAGAACCTGAAGCAAGTCGTGACATATCCCTAAATCCTGTTGCACAAAGTTGCCGCTGCAGTTCTCCATGTCGAGGATCAAGAACCCTCTTAACGAGGGCAGAAGACAACAGATGCGGAAGTTGGCTACAACGTGCTACCAGCTGATCATGCTCCTCAACAGACATCAAAATCGACTGCGAACCAAGCGCTTCCCAAAACTCTTTAATCATTTGTAGAGCATTTGAATCGGTAGCCTCACCGGGGGTTATAACAGAAACTGCCTCATCAAATAAATCAGATCGAGCTGCACTTGGCCCTGTCTGGGCACTCCCTGCCATTGGATGACTACCGACAAAATGCGCACCTGTTTTTGCAATAAGTGGGGTCAGATCGTTTACCAACTGACGTTTAGTACTTCCCACATCGGTTACTACTGCCCCGACTTTTAAGCTAGGAAGCAAAGAATTCACCAAATCAAACATGCTGGCCACTGGCGTGCAAAGGACTATTAAATCAGCACCCGTAATGGCTTCTGTAGCTTTCAGTGTTATATTATCCGCAATCCCAAGTGCTTGGCACTGCTCAACACTTTCAGCCCGACGAACCAATGCTGTCACTTGCTTGACCAAACCTCGTTCTTTCGCTGCCATGCCAAGTGATCCCCCAATAAGACCTGCCCCAACAATGGTGAGTTTTTCCAAATGCACGTGCTCATTAAACCGGCGATGTCTTTCCGAGTCCAGCAGAGTTGGGGAAAGTCAGAAAAACACAGCATTAAATTGACTCCAGACGGGTCGGCCTGATAAACAACAAGCCCAGTTTACAGGTTCTTTTATCGAGACCTTGTTCAAAACACAACCATGCCAGCAAAAAAGAAAGCTTCATCTCGTACTCATCGGCGAAAACCAACGTTCAACCGTGTCCTTCTAAAAATCAGCGGAGAAGTACTTGGCGGCAAAACCGGTGGTATTTGCCCTGAATCTGTTCACGATGTTGCTGCACAGATACGGGAAGTAGCACGCCTTGGAGTTCAAATTGGCGTCGTTGTAGGGGGAGGGAACATTTTTCGTGGGTTACAAGGTAGCGAGAAAGGAATCGAAAGAGTTACAGGAGACCACATGGGCATGCTTGCCACCGTAATCAATTCTATGGCGTTACAAGACGCATTGGAAAAACAAGGAGTTCCAACACGGGTACAGTCTGCCATAACCATGTCACAGGTTGCGGAACCTTTCATTCGCCGACGTGCAGTAAGACATCTAGAAAAAAACCGGGTTGTGATTTTTGGAGGGGGAACCGGCAACCCCTATTGTTCTACTGATACTGCAGCCGCTCTACGCGCCAACGAGATAGCCGCCGAGGTCATACTAAAAGCCACCAAAGTAGATGGCATTTACGATAGCGATCCAATGAAAAATCCAAAAGCCAAACGGTTTAAGAAAATCACTTATCTTGATGCCCTGCAAAAGCAATTGAAGGTTATGGATTCAACTGCTTTCTCACTTTGCATGGATAACGGCATGCCAATCATTGTTTTTGACCTCTTCAAGAAACATAATTTTCGAAAGATAATTCTTGGAGGAGCTGTAGGCACTCTAGTCAGCTGAACTAAAAGAGGCTTCTCTCATTTTAAATCAGCGAGGAAGGTACTCTTTTAATCTCCTTACCATTTCGGGATGTGTAGAGGCCTTATTTTGCACGGGATCGAAGTTGGTGGTTTCATCGTATAGTTCCTCATTTTTGAGTTTCCTATTCTTGTTGGATACAATCAAACGATGTGTCCTAGTTCTAACGGTAATTCCTTCCCGCCAATAACTTAAGGCTGCATCTCTTACTTTCGCTTTTGGGTTAGAAATAACACTGACTAAACTTTTACCATCAAGCTTGTGCTCAGTTCGTGTAAATCTCGGTTTTGTAATATCAATTAGTGTTGGAAACAAATCCAATGACTCAACAAGAGCATCACTGCTGGTCCCAGCTTTTTCCATTTTAGGAATACTTATAATGAGAGGGCTACGTACTGCTCGTTCGACCGGCGTATGTTTGGCCCATAGAGCCGAGTCCCCAAGATTCCAACCATGGTCACCCCAAAGCACAACAATTGTATTATTAATAAGATTTGTCTCATCAAGAACATCCAAAACCTTGCCTACCTGTCGGTCCATATATCGAACACAAGCTAGATAGGCCCGCCTTGCATTGATAACATTCTCATTAGAAAGCGGTCGCTTCGGGTAAGGAAAATTATACTTATAAAACTCTCCACTTTCGTGCCAATAGTGGGAATTGGATTTTTTTGGATAAGGAGGAAGAGGAACTTTAGCATTCTTTAGAGCCTCCCAATCCTTTTTAGGAGCAACAAAGGGTAAATGAGGCTTAAAAAACCCGAGCCCCATGAAGAATGGCTTATCTTTTTTGGCCATCTGGCGTAAACGCGAAACAGCATGTTCGGCCATCTGGCCATCTGGCAGTTCATTATCATTTTGAACAGTAAAATTGATAAGGTCTTTGACTCCGTTTCCATCTTCACGATGTATCCCATTCGCATATGCAAAGAAAATTCCCCACCCTCGTTTCCAATCTCCGTAAGGAGTCGACATCTCGGCCCATGCATTCGGGATTTCATCACGACCATCTCCAACACCATTATAAGCATAAACACGGCCATCCGCAGTGTGTGAGATTTTCCCTATCAAAATTGTGTGATAGCCACTGCGCTTGAACAATTCCGGCATACTCTGAGCTCCAGATAGTAACTCAGCAGAAAGAGCAGTACTTCCAGAGTAGAATCCATTATTTCCTCCGGTAAAACCCGTTGCGGCTGGACTGCGTCCGGTTAGCATAGAATATCGCGAAGCCCCACAAGTGGGCACTTGAACAAAGTGATTTCGGAAAACCATCCCACGTCTAGCCAATCGGTCTATATTTGGTGATGGCGCGTATTGAGCACCATAACAACCCAACTCTGGGCGGAGATCATCGACCGCAATGAAAAGTACATTCATTGGATTACTTTCGGCCCCTCTGACTTGACCAAGTAAAATTAAGGCCAGCATATAGGCAAACAATTTTAGGATATAAATCATTGATTATATATTTACATCTTCGGCTGTATTACCAGAAGATTTCATTCCAAGTGATTCACGCATTTCTGCCAATTCAGCACGCATGCCTTCTTTAAAAAAAATCACATCAGCTTTGTGGATAATCAAATTGGCTCCCATTTCTACAAACTGTACTTGAGTGGAAATCTCTCCCCAAGCGTGAATCCCTGCACCAATACCTCTGGACCGAGCCTTGGCAAAAATTTTCTCAACTATCTTAAGAAATTTCGGGTCATCATACTGCTCTGGCACCCCTAAATTAGAGGACAAATCATGGGGACCTATAAGCACAGAATCGATGCCAGGCACATCTAGAATGCGATCAAGATTCTCAACTGCCGGAACACTTTCAATATTAACGATAAGTAGATTATTCTCGTTGAAACCCAAAACATAGTCTTCAAGTTGATCGGGCAACTGTTGTCCTTCAAGCATTTCATGAAGGCGTTGCCCTTTCAAAGGACGCAGCTTGGATGCGCCTCTAAGCTGCCTTACCTGATTAACCTCTTCAATATATGGAGCCACCACACCAGCTGCACCATCGTCAAGCACCATAGTGGCCTCATAAGGAGAAGGTGAAACAATACGTACAAGCGGAGGCAATCCCATCGCTTTATAGCACCGGCACATCCAGGAGACCTGACTGCGGTCAAGCGCTATGTGCTCAGTGTCGATAAAAACAAAATCGAGGCCACAATCGCTAATAACTTTTGGCCAAAAAGGGGAAGGTGAAACAATTAAAGTTCCAAATACTGGCCCCCCATTATGAAGAGCATTTTTTAGTTCTACTGGCGTCATCTCAATAACAAACCTCTACTGGGATTCCAGTTTTGCTGGACTCCAACGAGGCAAAAACCGTAGCCGCTATGTCTCGTCCATTTTGAGCATTCAAGATTGGCTCTCTATCGGTATCGATTGCGCGTGCAAAATCGTCCATTAACAGAAAATCATTTTCATTGGCAATCCGCTCGTTCTTAAACTCAGATGATGGCTGTTCACGATAATAAACACTCACCTCTGGACGAGCCTCAGAAATTACCAGCCCTCCTTTTGAACCAATAGCGTGAATCTTGATTTCCCCAATATCAGGATGGCTAGCAGCACCGATTCTTCCAATGCACAATGAGCCAACAATACCTTTTCCAAGTTCCAAAGATACAGTAGCCAAGTCATCGACATCATTGTCAACATTTGCCTGATGAAAATGGCTTGTTGTTCTGGCGAAAACCCTTTTGACATTTTCTCCGGCCAAAAGATGAATATAACCAAGCGGATAAATACCTTCTATTTGCAACTCTCCCATCGGCTCAACCCCCACGCCGCCGTCTGAACCATCCAAGTGCGCCTCGATCTGTCGCTCTAGCCAGTTTATTGGCGGATCATCCGCCTTCCTTGTTCCTTTTACAGGTCCAGCATCCTTGGAGAAATAAAAATCCACGTGAACCGCCTGCAATTCCCCAATTAATCCAGAATTAATTGCTTCTTTTGCTTGAATTACTGACGGCAAATAATTGCGATTCCAGAGTAAAAATTTAACATCATTACTATCAACCGCATCAACTAACCTGTCACATTCCGAAAGCCGCGTTGACATTGGTTTATCTGCAATTATGTGAAGCCCGGCATCGGCCGCACGTACAGCAAGATCACAATGGCGTTCCGCCTGAGAACTGACAGCTACAAGGTCCAGGTCATATCTGGCAACCGCTTCAGCCACATTTTTTACGTAGGGTATATTAAACTCATCAGCAAATAACTGATTCCTTTCATGAACCCAATCAGGCTGATCAGCATCGTCAGCAACCACGACTAATTCAAACCTTGAATGTGCGGCAACGGCTCGTGGTAAATAATCATGCTTTACGACACTAAATACGCCGCAACGGAAAATTTTAGACGCTTGCATTATTGCCCTTTATTACTTGTCCAGTATTGGCTGATTCCAAAACCTGACCAACGACTTGAATAGCACGACAGGTATCAGCCAAGGTAACACTCATTTTACGTTTTTCCTCAATTGCGTTAACAAATTCCTGCAATTGTTGAACTAGCTCAGCCTGCCCTTGATTAGTTCGAATCGCATTCGGCTTCCCTCCATTATAAAGCAGATTCATATTATGATGGTCATCCGCATAAGCAGCCCCCGTTGACCCTATCATCGTTAACGAATAATAATCACCACCAGCCGGCAAGGACGCAACAAGATCAATCATCGCCATGCCGCCATTGGAAAACCCTAGATGAAATTGGATGTAATCCTTGTTTATTGCGGACTGCAATGACCAGACCGACTCAGGAAGATTACCAAAGAGCCAACAGGCTAGATCCACGTCAGGCATGATTCGTTCTGAAGCAGAAAGGGCAACAGAGTCTTCGGGAAGCCAACGATGAATACGCAGCAACCCTGGATCCCCCAACTTCCCGCTATCAACACTTCGTTTAACTGCCTGAATCGATGGAATAAATCGCCAAGGATGCGCTGGCATCAAAAGTGTATCCGTTTCATTCATTGAAGCACACTCTTCCCCTATTTCGCCAAAGAGCACCGCTTTACCTGACTCCATGGCGACTTTGGCCAATCTTTTAGCCGTGATAGGATCGGCATCAATAACTATAGCGTCAAAATCTTCGGTCTGCTCATTAAACAAAGTATCCACTGAAGCAGACTTAACTAATGGAGCAAATACTTGGCCTAAGTCCCCAGAATCAAGTGGCGCAAATGCTGTCCAATTTGCACGATGTAACCGGGTACTAAGGGCGCCATAAATCTTCGCAGTCTCAGATGAACTTATTAGTGCAAGGCGAATCATAATAGCAATAAAATATTAAAGGGGGGGGAAATGTCGCATGCTATATACAACTGGCCAAACCAATTTGTTGCACCAATCGTAAAGAGACAGCATCATCCTTTTCTGCCATTACTAAATAAACCGTGTCAAATCCTAGCCAAAATCCCACCGAAACCCTAACAAAAGCCGGAAGGTATCTAATTGTAATCACCGCATTTTTGGGATGGTTCTTTGCCGGCATGCACCTAGGGATTACCTCCTTGGCAATGGACTCGGCAGCAAAAAATCTCCTTCGAGAAACCGGCCAATATGAAGTAACAGAAGCCGATCGTACTTTGGCAATGAAATCGGGCAATACAGAAGGGAATATCGAGTCAAAAGCAGAAAATATAGCCAACAAACGACTCAGCTCTGATAGCTCAACGTGGTATGGATATTATGTTTGTGCCTTACTTTTCGGAGCAGCCGCAGGCGGCTTGGTATTTGGGCGGCTTGGCGACCGCTATGGCCGTGTCAAGGGAATGGCGGCTGCAATCTGTTGTTATTCAGCCATGTCACTACTGGCCTACTTTGTTCAATCCCCAACCCAACTTTTATTCGTCCGCTTCATTGTCTGCATGGGGGTAGGAGGCATGTGGCCCAACGGCGTGGCGTTAATGAGTGAAGCATGGGCTAATGTCTCTCGACCTCTCCTTGCTGGCTTGATTGGGACGGCTGCAAATATTGGAATATTTATTTTAGGAAGTATCGGTAAATACGTTCGAGAAGTCTCAATTGATGACTGGCGGTGGGTAATGCTAATGGGAGGAGTCCCTATTATTCTCGGCTTAATTGTGCCGATAATCGTTCCCGAATCACCTCGATGGCTCGCTCAAAAAAACAATGACGATTCTAGTATCAATAAATCTCAGGTTAGCACTAAAGATATTTTCACTGCAAATATGCTTCCCGTTACATTAGTGGGTATTCTGCTCGCAACCGTACCATTGTTCGGGGGATGGGGAAGCTCCAACTGGGCAATTAAGTGGGCAGCAGACTGGGGAGTGGATGGAAAAGGATTAGATGGCGATGCTCTTAAGGCGCAGGTCATTATGTGGCGATCTTTGCCTGGGATAGTAGGTAGTTTTCTGGGGGGTTGGATCGCCAGCCTTATTGGCCGACGTCAAAGTTATTTTTTGAACAGTCTTATTTGTCTTGGCAGTGCACAATGTATGTTTTGGTTCTCAAGCCCAACAGAACCATCAATATTTTTAGTTTGGACAGCGGTATTAGGTTTTTTCAGTGGAATTTTTTTTGGATGGCTACCGCTTTTTCTTCCAGAACTTTTTGTTACACGAGTGCGATCAGTTGGAGCCGGAGTCTGCTTTAATTTCGGGAGGATCATTACAGCTATCACGGTCTTTATAACAGCTGGATTGATTACCTACTTTGAGAATGATTTTCGGCAAATTGGACGTATTACCAGTTTGATATACCTTTTCGGAGCCATTGGCATTTTGCTCATGCCTAAAGGTGTTGAAGGCAAGATTAAGGACTAGTCCAATCATAAAATCATGACGAAAAAGATTGGAATCATTGGAGTAGGGCTACTTGGAGGAGCACTTGCTCATCGCTTGGCCAGACAGGGATGGAAGGTAATAGGACATGATCCTTTCACGACTCCCACTGATGCAATCCCGATGTACAGTTGTGCGAACAAATTGATAACCGAATGCAAAACCGTTCTACTGTCATTACCATCCAGTGATGTCACAATCGACGTGATTGATTCAATTAAAGGAGCGATCACCACTCACCATTGTTTTCTCGATACCACGACAGGAAAGCCAGAAGAAATGGAAGCTGTTGGCAAAAATCTAAAAACTCAAGGTGCCAACTATCTTGAAGCGAATGTTGCTGGTTCCAGCGAATTGGCAAAAAAAGGGGAAGTAACCTTGTTCCTTGGAGGGGAAAATAAAACAGTTAACCAATGCCAAGATTTATTGCAGGCATTGGCGTCGAAGCAGTTTCATGTAGGCCCAGCAGGAGCCGCATCAAGATTCAAACTAGTACACAACTTAATACTAGGCCTTAACCGCGCCAGCTTAGCCGAAGGACTCGCTCTTGCAGAGGTTCTTGGTTTCAATGCAACGGAGACACTGGCGATTCTCCGTGAAACTCCCGCTAGTTCAACGGCAATGGAAGCCAAGGGTAACAAGATGGCTAAAGGCGAATACACACCAGCTCAAGCAAGATTGGCTCAACACCTTAAGGACGTCTTGCTTATACAACACTTGGCTAATAAATCAGGTGCACACACACCGCTTACTTCTACTCATCAGGAGCTTTTGGAAAAAGCCAAAGCTCTGGGCTTCGGAGACTCCGACAACGCCGCGATAATTGAAGCTTATAGAAATAATTTGTGATTGAACCACTGAATCCTCAAGGCTATTAACCCTCACGTGAACCCGGATAATTCATCCAGCCCTGAAGAGTTAGAGTTTAATGTTGGCGTAATTGGAGCGACTGGCTACATCGGATCCCCCTATCGAGCTGAGATACGTGAATCCCGAGGAGCTAATATTATTGCTTTGTGTGCTCGCCGTCGTGAGTTACTTGAAAAAGCAGGCAAAGAGGATGGAGCCTCTTTATTAACAGACGATTGGATGGAAGTTGTCCAGCATCCCGAAGTTAATTTTGTAATCGTTGCCAC
>MDTE01156355.1_pt1 | contig 12397 bp, 10 predicted proteins | sample 811231 | NCBI WGS metagenome assembly MDTE01 (sample SAMN05326651, study PRJNA326480) | marine metagenome | isolation source: seawater | place: Indian Ocean: Red Sea | collected 2010
CCTGCTATGTCATATAAAGCCATATCTATTGCCGATATAGCACCAGTTAATGTTCTACCACCTTCAAAATACTGACTCCTATACATTTCTTGCCACAAAGCACCTCTTTTCATAGGATCTTTTCCAATAAGAAATTCTCTGTAATGTTCAACTATTCCTTTTACACCAAGCTCTCTACTAGATAAACCTGATTCACCCCATCCGTAAATTCCTTCATCTGTTTCTACCTTAACGAGCATTTGGTTTCGAGTTCCTACCCAGACAGGGAAAGGTTTAATATCAGTTATTTTCATTGTATTTCTTTCATTAATATTGTTTTATTAATATTTTCAGTTAAATTATTTATGGTCAATATATATATAGATAATATACATAGAGATTATATAATTTCTTTCAAAAAGGCTATATAATGCTTGGAATTATATAAATAATTTTAATAAAAAGGATAGTTTAAATGGCAGATAAAAGAATAATCCACGGTGATGAAATAAAAAGACCTTCAAAAAATATTATTGAAAAATTTAAAGATATAAGTTCAGCTTCTGTCGCAGGAAAACTATCCCATGGATTTGGTATCAAAGATCCTTTTATTCAAGGTCCAAGAACTTTTACCCCTGGTAAGAGAGTAGTCGGTCCAGCTTTGACACTGCAATTTATGCCAAAGAGAGAAGATGTTTATCCTGAAGGTGAATATGTTGAACCGGAAAAACAACTACATAGGCATGCTTTGTATCACACTAAACCTGGCGATATAATTGTAGTTGATGCTAGAGGTAGTATGAAAAGTGGAGTTTTTGGTAATATGATGCTTACATACTTTTATGGAGCAGGAGGACTGGGAGCAATAATTGATGGTTGTATTAGAGACTTTGGAGAGAGTAAGGATATTGGTTTAGGTTTGTGGTTGAAAGGGGTTACTCCTAATTACCATACTCAGACAGAAATTTTCCCCTTTGCTGTGAATGTTCCAATTGCTTGTGGCGACACTTTTGTTGCACCTGGAGATTTGATTGTTGCAGACGATGATGGTGCAGCCGTTATTCCTCAGCAACACATAGAAGAATTTTCCGAATCTATTGGTGAATATCATGAGTGGGAGGAATTCAGTAGAATTCAATTAGAAAAAGGTGGAGATCTGCGCAGATATTATCCTCTTTCTGATGAAGCTAGGCCAGAGTATGAAGCATGGAAGAAAAAAAATAGTAATAAAAAGTAGCAATTTAGATGAAATGCAATAAGTGTAACAAAATTGTTTCTAGTAGTGATAAATTTTGTTCTTACTGTGGCGTTCAAATGAAAAAGGAAGATCTCACTATTGAGGAATTAAATGTCCAATATAGAAATATCCAGGACGATTTAGAAGAGATAAAACAAAAAATTTCTATTATTAGTGGATCTAAATCAAAAAATAAATACCCTAACTCTGTAATTTCATCTTTAGGTAAAGATAAAAAGCGAAAAAACTTTAGATTTCCAAATGTCGAAGAGTATTTAGGGGGAAATTGGTTAGTAAGAGTAGGAGTTTTTGCTCTAATTTTGGGAGTTGGTTTTTTTCTACAACATGCTTTTTCGAATAATTGGATCAATCAACAAAGTCAAATAGCGACAGGAATATTAATATCATTTGTGCTTATCTTTTTTGGAGATTTTTTCTCCAAGAGATATACTGTGTATTCTTTTGCTTTATCAGGAGGCGGTATAGCTACACTTTATCTTACTGTTTTTATAGGTTCTGCTATTTATGAAATAATAAAGCCATCCTGGGTTTCAATACTTATGCTTGTTTTGACAAGCGGAATTTCTGTAAGATTAGCATTTTTGAGAAATTCACAAACTCTTGCAATACTTGGATTATTAGGAGCTTTACTAGCACCATTACTAATTTATGATAGTGGAATATCAAGGGAGGTATCAACTAATACTTTTTCTGAACCTGAAGACAATAATTTACTAGTTTATTATCTTTTAGTTATTAATTTATCTGTTTTGATTATTTCATTATTTAAGGATTGGAGGTTTTTCAAAGTTCTTTCAATTTTAGGATCCTATCAATTATTAGGTACTTGGAACGAATTATATAAAGATAATATATCAACTAATAACGCACTTATTTTTCTTGCCATAAATTTCCTAATGCAGTTTTTGATAACCATCTCATATTTTGTTAGAAAAAATGTTGTACCTAAAATTTGGGAATATTCTACAATTTCTCTTAATCCATTAATTTTTATATTTATTTCTAATGATTTATTGAGTGAAGGTAATAGTTCTTGGTTAGGATCGATTATAATCGCGGTTGGATTATTGTATTTTATATTTGCATACATATCTTACATTCGTAGCAAATATGAAATCACTTTATCTTCAATGCTTGCAGGAGTTGGTATTATTTGTATTATTTCCGCAATTCCTGTTCAATTATCTGGAACTATTGTTACAATATTATTCTCCATACAGGCTTTAGTTTTTGTTTGGCTGTCGATAAGATTTAAGTCTTGGGAGTTTCAGGCTTTTTCAACTATGATATTTATACTAGCTATTTTTAGATTATTATTTATTGATTTTCAAGACTATGAATTAGATGGTTATCAGATTGTTTTTAATCAAAGATTTTTAGTCTTTTTTATAACCACATTATGTCTTTTGACAAGTTCTTATTTTTACTATTTGGTAATAAAAAAACACGAGACAAAATTATTTAACAGAAATTTATTTTTTAATATCACTAATAATAACCTTGATTCAATAAGAGAAACTTTATCAATAAAAAACTTATTTATATTTACAATAGTATTGGCTAATTTTTTCATAGTTTGGTCAATTAGTTTTGAAATTACATCAGTTTTTGATAGTAATATTTTTGATTTTGATAATGATACAAAATCTTATGCAAAAGCACTAGGTCTGACAATTTTTTGGGGAATTTATTCTGCTATTTTACTTGTCATAGGTATTTCTAAGAGGTCTTATCAGATAAGATCTGCAGCAATATTTTTACTTGCTATACCTGTGGTAAAACTATTTGTATATGACACATTTAATCTAGAGCAAATTTATAGAATAATTGCATATGTATTTTTGGGAGTTTTATTAATTATTGGAGGATTTATGTATCAAAAATATGAACATAGAATTAAGGAATTTATCCTAAAGGATTAGCTAAAATGAATTGTTCTATGTGCGGAATTCTTTTAGAAAAAAATATTTCTTTTTGTGGTAATTGTGGCAATAAGGTATTGAAATCATATACTAAAAATAATAGTTATAAAAAAAATAGATATATAGATAAAAACGATGGTTTCAAGAGAGGCTTAATCAAGGTCGCAAAATTAGATTTCATAGCCTTAGTATTTTTTATTATTGATCAATTTGTTTTATATGAATTTTTAGATTTAGGTGGGCCAATATCTTTTATTGCAATAATTTCAATTTTATTAGTTCCATTTATTTTTCTAATAATTTATAGAGGGCAAAGATTCGGAGTTTTCATTGCATGGTTAGTTACTATATTATTTGTGATTCCAGGTTTTATGGCCTTAGGTATGATTGCGGATAATCTTCAAAGAGGAAATGAGGTTTTTGAAACCCCTCTTGAAATTCCAAATGACATATCAGAAGATTCTATATAAGATCATTAGTTGTGTGGTACCCCTGGCGTGAATCGAACACGCGACACATGGTTTAGGAAACCATTGCTCTATCCACTGAGCTACAGGGGCATATAATAACTTAATGATACAAAATAACTTAAATTAAAAGATTTCCAATTTTATCTATTTACATTATTTTTAATTTTAAGTATGCTTGATTTAGTAAATAATTCTTAGGTGCTCATCAGAGAGAATAGGGAAGATGGTGAAAGTCCATCACGGTCGCGCCACTGTAATTGATAATTCATAAGTCAGGAGACCTGCCTAAGTATTTTTTATCTAACTCTTCGCGATAAAAGGGTATTAGATTGTTATGTTTCTTATGCCTTATTTTTATGAGATTAAGGTATATTAATGAGAAATATAATAATTAAAAATCAGAAATATCAAACAATATTATTTTTTTCAATTTTATTTATTCTTCTTTCTTTTGTAGTTTCTTTTATTTCTTTATCTTCCGGTCATATTAATATTTCTATTTCTGAAGTCCTAATGATACTTTTTCAAAATAATTCAGGTAATTTAGTGAATGATTCAGTGGTATGGGATATAAGACTTCCAAGGATAATACTATCTTTTTTCGTAGGCTTAGCCTTGTCAATTTCTGGGGTAGTACTTCAAGGATTATTTAGAAATCCGCTTGCAGATCCTTCTATTTTAGGTGTTTCTGCTGGAGCCGCTTTGGGAGCTGTTATTCCTATATCGCTTGCAATACATACAACTAGTATATTGATTATCCCAATATTTTCTTTATTAGGTGGGTTGTTTGCTGCTTTTTTGGTATTTACTATATATATTTTTATGTCTCATAAATCTAATTCGATATTACTTTTATCTGGTATAGCAATTGGAGCATTCTTGAATTCCTTAATTACATTATCAGTTTACTTAAGTGATAGTCCTTTTCAAATGAGAGCAATATTTTATTGGTTAATAGGTGGTTTTGAATCGACTAGATGGGAGCATATAAATATTTCTATCCCTTTAATTATTGTATCGTTGATTTTTCTCATATACAGATCAAAGGAAATAAATTTAATAATGATTGGAGATTAATATGCTTCGTCTGTTGGTGTTCAAAAAAACAGAGTTGTACTATCATCATTATTTTTTGCTACGCTAGCTACATCAGCAGCTGTTTCTGTTAGTGGAATTTTAGCTTTTGTTGGGCTTGTAGTCCCTCATCTGATTAGACTTATAATAGGTCATGATAACAGGTTGCTTTTGCCTATATCTGCTTTAGCAGGTGGTTTTTTTGTTTTATCAATGGATTTTATTACTAGAATTTTTTTTACATCATCTGAACTTAGAGTCGGAGTAATAATGAGCCTTATTGGAGGCCCATTTTTTTTGTTTTTACTAATTAAAAATAATTTCTTAAGGAGGAATTATATATCATGAAAATTAAATTTTTATTATTAACTACTGTAATTGTTCTTTTTGCCTGCGGTGGAGAAAATCAGAATAATAAAAGTCAAATTACTAAATTACCCTCTACGCCGCTCCCTGCTGAACCTCCAAGCAAAGCTATGCCAGCTTTGCCTGCTAGTACAGCGATTACAGTAAATAACTTTGAAGATGAATTGTCGAAAATAAGTTATATATCGGATCCAAAAAACATTTCATGGCCAAGGGTTTTAGAAATCAATGGTAAATATATCTATATTGAGGAAAAACCTAATAAAGTAGCTACGATTTCTTTGGGTCACGACGAGATACTATTTGGAATAACTGATAAAAGCCAAATTGTTGCTACAACAAGTTTTGCTCAAGATCCCAATAGTAATATATATTCAAAGGCTCAAGGATTGCCAATAATTACTAGCGACCCTGAAAATATTATTGATTTGAACCCTGATATAGTTTTTGCTGACCCTTATGCTTCAGTAGACCTTATAGATGCTTTAGAAGATTTCGGGATTATAGTTATTCAAACTCAATTAAGTAATTCTATTGAGGGTAGATATAATGATATTTGGCTAATGGCTTATGCAACTGGGAATCTTGATAATGCAGAAATTCTTGCGGAGGATATAGAAAATAAAATAAATATATTGACTTCTCTATCCAATCAAGGTGAAAACCCAACTAAAACTGTCTTAGCGCTATCTTGGTGGGATGCATATTGGACTGCAGGCATTGGTTCTACAGAAGATTCTGTTATTACTTTAGGTGGAGGTATAAATGCTGCATCCAAAGTTGGAATTGAATCAAATACAACGATAGATAAAGAACAATTGATGTCTATCAATCCTGACATTATTGTTATAACTCAATCACCAGAATGGGGAGGAGAAGATTTTTACCAGCAACTGATAGGGGATGCTTCATTAAATTCAATTACTGCAATTAATAATTCAGAAGTATATCTTGTGAATTCAAATTGGTGGACAACTCTTTCCTATTGGAACATAAAAGGTTCACAGGAACTTGCAAAAATTATACACAGTGAAGGAAACTTTGAAGATTTCGGGGACTTCTAATTCATAGATAAATGATTAGTGTTAAAAATATAAGTTTTAGATATAGAGAAAAATTGATAATAGATGATATTTCAATAAATTTATCATCAGATTCAATTGGAATCTTAGGTCCTAATGGGTCGGGTAAGACAACACTATTAAAAATTATCTCGGGTTTATTAAAAAGCAACAGAGGAGAGATTTTCATAGATAATAGTAATATTTTGAATTTTTCTCCTCAGCAACTTGCGAAAATGTTTGCAATTGTCTCTCAAGAATATGAGCCAACTTATGGATTTTCTGTTGAGGAAATAATTGAAATGGGTAGATATCCATACTTGTCTTTTTGGGGATTTCAAAGTAAAAATGACAGAAAAATCATTAATCAGACAATTGAATTACTAAATTTGGAATCGATTAGGAAAAATAGGACAGATGATTTATCATCTGGCGAAAGGCAAAAAGTGAGATTCGCCAGAGCTTTAGTTCAAGAGCCTAAATATTTACTACTTGATGAACCTACCTCAAATTTAGATTTATCCAATAAATTATTAGTGACTCAAATATTAAACACTATTAAGGAATTCGATACAAATATAATTATTACGTCTCATGATATAGATTTCGTGAGGTATAACATATCTGAATGTGTTATGTTATCGTCTGGTTCGATAATATATTCAGGTTTGTCTAAGAATGTTATAAATAAAAAGAATATTAAGAAACTTTTCAGTTTAGATTCTTTACCGAATTGGGTTATATGAAAAAACAATATGTAATCTATTCTATTTAAATAAAATAAGATAGATAATTTATTAATAACGAACTATAATTGCTTAGGAGAATTTAAAACATAGGGAGAATGTTTAAATGAGTAATAACATAAACGTAGTTTCATCTATTAATAGTTCCAGTGAAAAAAATAATACTGTAAATTTACCTAATTATGATAAAGAAATGCTGGAAGATATCGGATTTATGACCACTATGACTTTTGTAATGATGTGTAACTATCATCAGACAGGTCATTTTGGGGGCCCTACAGCTTATACTCCCTATGTAGTAGCTTCCCATCTAGCTGGGCCTGAAAATGGTGGAATGACTTTTGACTACAGAAATCCTAAGCATCCATTTGCAGATAAATTTTTGCTAGCAGGTGGGCATAATGCCCCAGCAACATATGCTTTATGGATGATTATGGGAGAATCACTAATTAGAGAATACGATAGTACAAAAGATGAAAAATATAAAATAGATCCAAAAACATCAATGTTATCAATAGATTCTCTTGGTTTCAGAAGAGGAGCAGGTGCTCTATCAACTATTTTAGAAGATAATAATATTGCGGACCATCCTTCCATGGCTCAAGCAAAAATCAGGGGTATAAAAGCTCTTTCAGGACATTCTGAATCGACAGACTTGACTAATGATGTTAATGGTGGCCCTTCAGGAATAGGAATTGCTACTGCAGCAGGTAAGGCTGCATTTTGGGATATGATGGGTGCTGATCCGTCATTAAAAATTATTGCTATTGAGGGGGAATTTGCTTTAACTTCTGGACATTCACAAGAATTTAAAACACAAGCGGTTGCTCAGCGAGTTGGTAAAAGGCTTAGGGTATTAATGTCCTATAACAATGCTGGCATTGATGATGAGCTGATAGGAAGCATAGTTAAAGAAGATACTTACAAAATAGAAGATCAGTGGTCTTCATACGGATGGAATGTTCTTAAGTTGGATGATGCAACTGATTACGATCAAGTAGTTGCATCATTAAAAATTATGGAAGATTGGGACATCTCTGATCGTAGACCAATGATTGTAATAGGGAAAACCTTAAAAGGATATTGGCCGGGTGCAGTTGACGGAAAACTCCCTGGTGATGTAAATCAGGTAAAAGATCATGCAAGTCACGCTTATGGAATGCCAATGAATGGTGAGTACTTTCAGGCTTTGGCAAAATCTTTTGAAAATAAATATGGTGTGAAATTTGATGGCATTTATGATGGACCGGTGAATAATACTGGAGAAAAATTTATTCAATTAAAAACTAACATAGATATAATCATGTCAGTTTTGGAGAAAAAAGGTATTGGTAAATGGTTAGCAAATAAGCTCGTTGAAATTGGAGACAAAGTTAATGATAATTTGTCATTAAGAGTAGATACACAAAAAGATCCTTTCCAAGATGAAAGATTATTAGTAAAAAATTTACCTTCAGAAGCTAAGGATATTTCAGTTACAAACCCTGTTACAGGTGAGAAAAAAGATATCAAGATTACATTGTATGAGAAACCTGGGGCTAATAAAGGCACTAGAAGAGCAATCTCAGAAATAATAAAATGGGCAAACTATGTAACTGATAATAGGTTTGTAATAGCTGCTGCAGATTTAGCTGAATCAATTAATGTGGACGGAGGATCTTTGTGGGGGCATTATGACCCTATAGATAACATAGTTGGAAATCGATTAAAAGCTGGTATTCAAGAAGCTGGAAATGCATCAACTGTTGTAGGTTTTACTAGCCAAAGTTTATCAAAAGACCCAAGTATTCATTCAGGTGTTTGGGCTATTTCAGGGACATACGGAGCATTTACTCCTTTAATGTATTTACCATTACGCGTTTGGAGTCAACAAAATCAAGATTCCCCATTTAGAATGGGTGTAGCCCATATTTTGGCTGGTCATTCAGGTCCAGAAACAGCCGCTGATGCAAGAACTCATTTTGGTATTTTTGCACCGCAAGTATGGAAATTATTTCCAAAAGGACAGGTTATTGTATTAAGTTTTTGGGATTATAATGATGTTGCACCGGGTTACTTTGCTGCGGCAGAAATTGCGGCACGTGATTCAAAAGTAGGAATCATAGTTTTAGAAGTCGCAAGACCAGATTTTCCTGTAGCTGATAGATCAAAATTTTCAGACAAAGATATAAACGCAGCTTCTAAAGGTATGTATCTGATAAGAGATTATGATGAATCAAAACCAAAGCATGGAGTGGTGTTAGTTCAAGGATCCAGTTCAACAGTTAATCTTGTAAATGTAATCGATAAGATTGAACAAAATGGAATAAATGTAAAAATTATTTCAGCAATTAGTGAAGAATTATTTAATCATCAGACAGATAAATATAAAGAGAAAGTTTTGTCAAATAAGGATAAGAATAATTGTATGGTTATAACTACGGGTACAAAAAGAGTTTGGCCTGTTAGTGGTTTAGGTCAATTGACGGAGGAATATTCGCTTACCTCAGATTTTGACGATCAGTGGTTAACTGGAGGGACGGAAGACGATGTTATCAAAGAAGCAAAATTAGATGAAAGTTCAATATTAGAAGCTGTGACTAAATTTGCTAATGATTATGACGATAGAATGAAAAGACTAAACAATTCAATTTAACTATCCATTTGAACATAGAAATTATAAGTAAAAAAAATAACTTTTATAGACTTTATGACAAGACTATAGTTAATGCATCTGTAGATGACACATTTAATTTTTTTTCAAGTGCTGATAACTTGAATTTGATAACTCCTCCTTGGCTGAGATTTAATATCGAAACTCCTCGGCCTATACTAATGAAGAAAAATACTATAATAGACTATAAATTAAAACTTCACATGATTAGTGTAAGGTGGAGAAGTTTAATTGAATTATGGGACCCGCCAAATTCTTTTGTTGAAAAACAATTGATTGGGCCATATAATCATTGGAGACATTTACATAAAATTATTAGACTCTCAGATAAAGAGACAGTTGTGGAAGACATAGTGGACTATAGAATTCCTTTTGGATTTTTAGGTAGAGCAATTAATTATTTTTATGTAAAAAAAGATTTAGTAAAAATTTTTTCATATAGAAAAAATCAAATAATTAGTTATTTTAATAATTAAAATATAATAAAATTTTATATGATTCAGATATAAATAATTATAATTTAAGGAGTAAGCATTTGTTAAAACATTTCCAAGTACCAGATGATATCGCTATAAGAATAGATGTAAAGAAACTTAGGGGATTGGTTGAAGAGATTTTTATTAAGTGTGGAGTACCTAAAGATGAAGCTGTGTTAGGTGCAGATGTATTAATTTTTGCTGATGAGAGTGGGATTGATACTCATGGCGTTTCCAATATGCTAAGATCTTATGTTGATTTATATAATTCAAAAGTACTCAATCCGACACCAAAACTTGATATTGTAAAAGAAACTCCTTCTACTGCAACCATAGATGGTGATAAAGGACTTGGAATAATAATTGCGCCAAAAGCTATGGAAATTGCAATAAAAAAAGCTAAAGAAGTTGGTATAGGAGTTGTTTCTATAAGAAATTCTGGACATTTGGGTGCAGCTGGATACCATGCTATGATTGCTGCAGAAAAAGATATGATTGGTTGGTGTATGACAGGGGGAGGTAATGCAATGATACCTACATTTGGTGCAGAACCTAAACTAGGTACAAATCCTATAGCTTTTGCGGCACCATGTAATAATCAGCCACATTTTATGTTTGATGCAGCAATGACTTCTATAGCAGGAAATAAAATAGGTTTGGCTAACCGAATGGGAAAAGGGATGGAACCTGGATGGGTAGCTAACGATGATGGTACTCCTGATATGCATGGAGGAAATTCTGCAGATTTTGCGGCTAATTCTGTAAGAAGGCAGTTACCATTAGGTTCTACAAGAGAACTTGGATCTCACAAAGGATATGGTTTAGGAATTATGGTTGATATTTTATGTGGACAACTTTCTTTTGCAGAAGGATTTGCAAATTTAGCAGATAATAGAAGAGGTCATTTTGTAGCAGCATATTCGGTTGATGCATTTGGGGATATTGATGAATTTAAGAATAACATGGATGAAATGATGGAAGGATTTAAGACAACAAAACCCATGCCTGGACATGACAGAGTTTTTTATCCTGGACTTCCTGAACATGAAGTAAGAATAGAGAGAAGAAAAAATGGTATACCATTACACCCAGAAGTAATAGAGTGGTTTAAGAATATTTGTTCTGAATTAGAAATTCCAGAAAACTTATAAGAAGGTGATGAGTTGATTAATGGTGTTCTAGTTGGGTTTTTAATAATGTTGGCTTCTATACCTATACCAGTAGTTCATTTTATAGCTGTCCCCATAAGCCCTTTTGTCGCCGGATTTATTGGAGGAGGGATTGCAAAAACTGATGAAAAAACTACTATAAGGTTTGGATTATTCATGGCACTTCTGATGTCTATTCCAGGGTTGATATTCATATTATTTAGATTTATATTTGGCATTAATGAGGTTTTCGGAATAACATCAGATATTTTTATTATTATTTTGTTAGTATTAATTCCCTATACCTGGTTTGGAAGTACTATAGGTGCTCTGATAAGTTACATAATAAGAAAAAATCAGGAAAAAAATTAATTGTTTATCTCCAAGTTTTGTGTATTTTTATGAACTAGATTAGATCTTTGGTTAACTATATGTTTATCAGGTACAATAATTATAGGATTATCAGTACTTCTAAAAATAGCATCAGCATTACTTCCATTGATAGCTCTGTTAATTCCGTATCTTAATTTTGAGTTTATAATAATCCATGCACGAGGACTATTCATTGCAGCTTTTTTAATGGATTCAGTAATATTTTTTTGAGAATAAATTATATTATACTTTATTTTGTAATCATCAAGTAATTCAGATATTTTTTCACCTAATTCAATTTCTTCTTTATCTAAAAAGATTAATAATGTTACATTGGTTGCTAATGATATAGATGTAATTAACTTTGATAGCACTGGATTTGTAATTATCTCTTTTGAAGTTATGATTTCTGACGGGGTAATAGAATTTGTTGAGTTACTATTAAAGCTATTATTTTTTACGATAAGTATTGGACAGGATGTAGTTTTCCATAAATAATCAATAGATTTTGGGAAAAAAATTCTTTTTATTTTATTTGTAGGGTTTGCTATCATAGCAATTAATCCTATAGAACTTGTAACTGCTCTAGAGACAATCATAGATGCAATCTGCCCTGATGCTATTCCCCATTTTGAATTTATGTTGTGTTTACCTAAATGTTCCTGTACTTCTTTCATATAAAGACCTGCTAGCAAAAGCCCTCGATCATTATTATTATCTGGTACAAATGAGTAGTTGTTTTTTAAGTTTGCCAATGGGTGCTTTGGTGGTAAAGAATGAAACAAGTTTAATTCACTAGAAAACCATTCTGAAAAAAGCCATGCATAAGGTAAAATCTTTTCAGATTTAGCAGAACCATCTAGGGGGACTAA
>MDTE01040992.1_pt1 | contig 12396 bp, 14 predicted proteins | sample 811231 | NCBI WGS metagenome assembly MDTE01 (sample SAMN05326651, study PRJNA326480) | marine metagenome | isolation source: seawater | place: Indian Ocean: Red Sea | collected 2010
ATTTTTCATTTTTAAAAGGAGACTAGAACCTGAATAACTGTCTTTACGACTGCTTCCGTTAAGATCTGGTCGGGTTCAAGCAGCACCCACCTCTAGCCTCCAAAGATTATTATATCAGTAAAGATTTCTAATCTACAATAAAAGATAAATACTTATTTTTCTCTTAATTTGTCTGCCTCAAAAACACCTAGGACGTGAAAATCTTGACAGTGTAACCCCAATTCTTCCAAAGATTTTTGAACTTTTCTATCCTCGATATGTCCGTCTAAATCACACAAAAAAAAGTAAGAATCGAATGTATTTTTTTCTGGATAACTTTGTAATTTTGTTAAGTTAACGCCATTAATAGCAAACCCTCCTAAAGATTGATATAACGCTGCTGGTTTGCTTTTTAACTTAAATAAAAATGAGGTAATATATTTTTTTTCTTTATCAAATTTAGGCTGATAGACATTTTTCCCCATTATTAAAAATCTTGTAAAATTACTTTTTTCATTTTCTATATTCTTTTTAATTATCTCAAGATTGTAAGTTTTTGCACTTAAAGAGGATGCAATTGCTGACTTTCCTTTATCTTTATTTTTTGAGATCATTTCTGCTGATCCAGCGGTGTCAGCTCTCACATGTTCAATAAGTCTATTCTGTTTTATAAATTTGGAGCATTGAGATAAAGCTTGTGCGTGAGAATAAACCTCCTTAATTTCAGATATTTTTGTACCTGGAATACCTAGTAAATTGTGCTCAATTTTTAGAAAATATTCAGAATATATATTTAATCTGTATTCAAATATCAAATACTCTATACCAATGTTTCCTGTTATCCTGTTAGATTCAGGAATGATTATTTTTGAATCGTCGTCTTTTGAAGCTCTTAAAAAACATTCATCAAAGGTTTTACATGGAATTATTTCAGCTTCAGGATTGATAGATAATGCTGCTAAATGTGAATATGCACCATATGTTCCTTGAAAAAAAAAATTTATTCATTATGATTTATATTCCATTATCTTTTTTATAGCCACATAATCTTCCATTGTATCTACACCAATTGGTGAATAATTCGCTAGAGCAACATTAATTTTAATATTGTTATCGAGGGCCCTTAGTTGTTCTAATTTGTTTTTAACTTCATTCTGAGATTGACTCAATGAGATTAATTTTTTTAAAGTTTCAAAGTTATAACAATAAACACCCAAGTGATGATAGATATTTTCAATATTTCCATCTATTTTTCTCATAAAGTTAATTGCTTCTGGAAACTTTGATTGCTCTAAACTTTGTTTTGTTTTTACTTTAACAACACTTTTTTCAGCATATAAGTTTTTATTTGATATAACTGAAGCCAATGTGCCCATTTTTGATTTAGTTTTAATCATATTTCTATGCAAGTTTTTTATATCATCTATATCGATTAACGGTTCATCACCCTGAAGATTTATTACTAAATCAACATTTTTTTTTTCTAATTTTTGGATAGCCTCGTATATTCTATCAGTTCCACTTTTATGTTTATTGCTAGTTAAAATTGCCTCACCTCCGTTATTTTTAACATCCTCAATAATCTCTTTATCTTCAGCAGCCACATATACTTCCCCTAAATTTGCTTTTACTGCCTTCTTAACAACATGAGATATAATTGATAAACCATTAATCTTTAGCAGGGGCTTACCTGGCAATCTTGTTGCTTTTAGTCTAGATGGAATTAAGATTAATGTTTTCATTCTTTTTTTTTATAAAATTTTGATTATAAACAGAGGCAATTTTGTACATTAAATTATGAGCAATTTTAAATTTATAATGTTATACGTTCAAAATAAATTTTTATAAAATGGATTCTTTTGAAATAAACAAAATAGTTGCTGCAATTTTACTGGTAGGGTTGCTAATTATAGGAATTGGAAAGATTTCAAATTTAATTTTTCACGTAGAAAAGCCTAAGAAACCTGGCTACGTAGTTGAAGTAGAACAGAAAAGTAATGCCTCAGTTTCAGTAGAAACAACTGTGGAAGAAAAAGTTGATATAGCCGCCTTGTTAGCAATGGGAGATATTGCAACTGGAGAAAAAGTTTTTAAAAAATGTGCTGCATGTCACTCAATAATCAAAGGTGGAAAAAATAACATTGGCCCTGCACTATACAATGTAGTTAATAGACAAGTCGGGATTGTAAGTGATTATAAATATTCAAAAGCACTTTCCGGATATGGTAAAAGTTGGACCTTTGAAGAATTAAATGGATATCTAATAAAACCCGCAAAATGGATTAAAGGCACTAAGATGGCTTTTGCTGGGTTAAGAAAAGAAAAAGATAGAGCTTCAGTAATTTTATATTTAAATAAAAATTCAGATGAGCCTTTACCGCTACCTTAGTTTTTCTAAACAATAAAGCAGTATTGATTTTTGTACATGCACTCTGTTTTGTGCTTGATGCCAAACTTTTGATTGTTTACTTAAAAAGACCTTATCATCAACCTCTGTGCCTCTTGGCAAACAATGGAGAAGAATGCAATTATTCTTGGAATAACTCATCAATTTTTTATTGATCTTAAATTTCTTAAAATGACTTAATTTTTTCTTAATATTTACTTTATCATTCATTGATATCACTTTATCAGAAAAGATTACGTCAGCATCTTCTGCAGCCTTAAATGGATCGTTATAGAAAAAAATTTTATTCTTAGTTCTTTTAATATAGTTCATAATTTTATTACTTGGTTGGTAATTTTTTGGGGAACCAATTTTTAATTTAAAAGAAAACTTTATGGATGCTGCGATTAAAGAATTTAGAACATTATTTGTGTCCCCGATCCAAGTAATATTTAATTTTGATATTGATCGTTTTTTAATCTCTTCAACGGTAAAAATATCAGATAAAATTTGAGACGGGTGGGAGCTTGGACTCAATCCATTTATAATCGGTATAGATAAATATTTTTTGAATTCCTCTAGCTTTTTATCATTATCAGTTCTAAGCATAAAGGCATTGCCGAAATTTGATAAAATTTTGGCTGTATCTTCAATACTTTCCCCCCCTTTTGATAAGTGTAATTCATCTGGTCTAAGAGTTAAAGTGCTTCCTCCAAGTTGTTTTATAGCTAGATAAAAACTTAATCGAGTTCTCAAACTTGACTTTTCAAACATTTGAATTAACAACTTACCTTTTAATGGTGCGCCCTTGTCAATTTCAAGAATACTTAATTTTTTTCTAGAATTTTTTCTTTTTTTGGCATCAATTAATATTTTTCTAAGATCTTTAGCTGGAATTTCACTTAGGTTTATAAAATGTTTAATTTATTTATATTTCTCACAAACTTTATCTATAATTTTTATTGCTAAATCAATTTCTTGTTTTTTCACATTCAATGGTGGTAAAATTCTAACAACATTTTCAGCTGCTTTAATTGTTAATAATTTGTTATCCATTAAAAGTTTAATAAATCTTTTTTGATCTCCATATAACTTAATCCCTAATAAAAATCCCTCACCTCTTATTTCTTTAATTATTTTCGGATATTTATTTTTAATTATTATTAATTTTTCAAAAAAATAACTAGAGTTTTTTTTTACTGAATTAAGAAATTTTTTTTTGGAAACGATGTCCATTACTGTATTTCCGACTATCATTGCTAAAGGATTTCCTCCAAAAGTTGATCCATGTGTACCTGGTGTCATTCCACTTGCAACCTTTTTATTCATTAGCACCGCTCCAATTGGAAAACCTCCTCCAATTCCTTTAGCAATGGGAACAATATCTGGTTTTATTTTTGACTTTTCAAAAGCAAAAAAATCTCCTGAGCGGCCAACACCACATTGGACTTCATCAAGAATTAGAAGAATTTTTTTTTGATTACAGATTTTTCTCAACCCTTTTAAACACCAATTTGGTATTACTTTAATTCCGCCCTCTCCCATAATAGTTTCAACCATAATAGCTGCTGTATTTTTCTTAATTTTTTTTTTTAATGATTTGTGATTACCAAACTCAAAGTGATCAAAACCCCCTATTTTTGGGCCAAAACCCTCTATCATTTTCTTAGACCCACTAGCATAAATGGCAGCTAATGTTCTTCCATGAAACGAGTTTTTTACACAAAGTATTCTATTCTTATATGGTTTTCCAATTGAATAGAAATATCGTCTAGCAACTTTTATTGCCGCTTCTGTCGCCTCAGCTCCACTATTTTGAAATATTACAGAATCTGCGAATGTTTTTTTTGCTAATTTTTTTGCTAATTTTTCACCCTCTGGGATTATAAAAGCATTGGATACATGCCAAAGTTTTTTTGACTGTTTGTTAATTGCTTTTATAAGTTCAGGGTGAGCATGACCTAAAGAATTTACGGCAATACCTTGAACAAAATCTAAATATTTTGCTCCATTAGTTCCATACAAAAAACTTCCTTTTCCTTTAAAGAAGGATATTTTTTTTCTATTATAATTTTTTGCTAAATAGCTCTTAGTTTTCATTAAAACCTTCTAGAACAAAAATATTTAGATACAAGTCTCGATTGAATATTAAATCTAAAAAATTAAATTTTTTTTTGTGCATAACTTAGAATAATTACTTGTTAGTATAAGTAAAATATCAGTATATTGTATAATTATATTTTATTAACACATTATATAGTTATTTATGAGTTGGACCGAGGAAAAAGTTAATAAATTAAAAGAACTTTGGGGTAAAGGAAAGACTGCTAGTCAAATTGCCGAAATTATAGGAGGAATAAGTAGAAATGCTGTGATAGGTAAAGCGCACCGATTAAATTTATCAGCTAAAATTAAGACCAGAGCAGCCACATCTAATGAAAATTTTGATAGTTCAAATCAAGAAAAAAATTCTAAAATTAAAAGAGGAAGAAGAAGTAGGTTTAAATCCCTTTTGATAGAGCAGGATTTTGAGCCTGAAAACCCTAAACAGTTAGAGGAATTAGACGAAAACACATGTAAGTGGCCTATTGGTCATCCAGATGAAAAAGATTTTTATTTTTGTGGTAGAACATCTTTGAAAGATTTCTCATATTGTAAACTTCATTTACTTTATGCTTACCAGCCTAAAGGTAAAAAAGAAGATATTGCAGAAAAAGACGAAGTTCCAGAGTTTATTGAAAAAAAAATTAAATCAGCTTAATAATTTAATTTTTTGAGTATTTGTCGGTTGAATATTGGCCTCCTTCTTTCCACATATAACAATATTTTTTAACTTCTTCGTCAAAAAACCTTTTGCTTGGAATACCAAGTTGAAAATTACTTTTATATTTACCAGATAAAATATTATCATATTTCAATAATCTTAATTGATCCTGAGTTAATATTGGTTTTGGCAATAATTCAAATAATTTAGCTGATAAATTAGCTACAAATAAAGGAAAAGGGATTAAAATTCTTTTTTTATCTATTAATTTTAAAAGCCTTTTCAAAACATCCTCAAAGGTGATCGTTTCTGGGCCGACACACTCAATTATATTTGAGGATATATTCTTAGATAACACATTGTAAATTATATCAACTAGATCTGAACAATGTATCGGCATAAATTTAGTTTTTCCATAATAATAAAGGGGGAAAAATGGTAGATTACTTAACAATGTCATAAAATTTGTTGTAAAATTGTCATCAACAGAATAGACAATAGATGGTCTTAAAATTGTTGCCGCTGGAAAATTTTTTAGTATATTGTTCTCTCCTTCTAGTTTACTAATTGCATAGTTAGAGTCTGTTGCTTCATTTATTCCTAAAGCTGATATGTGAATAAACTGCTTTAGATTATATTCTCTTGTTAATTTTGCTAATATAGAGGGAAATAAAGAATGTATATTTTTAAAAGTATTTCCTTTTTTGTTTTCAAATAAAATACCTATTAAATTAATACAAATTTCTGCATTGCTGAACAATTCTCTTATTATTTTTTCATCAAAAATATTTGCCTCTACAATATCTATATACCCTGCATTTGCTTGAGTTTTAATTCTATAGCTTTTTTGGTGTAAATTTCTTGTAACTACGGTGACTTTATAGTTATTTTTTGTTAACTTTCTTATTAGATGGGTTCCTATTTGGCCACTGCCACCAAAAATTAGACAATTTTTTGCTTTCATATATACATGTTTAAAAATGAATATTGATATTAAATTACATCAAAAAGATATACCAGCTGACATAGATCTAAGCAAATATAAATCTTTAGGTATAGATTGTGAAATGGCAGGCCTAAATGTTTTTAGAGACCCTTTGTATCTTGTTCAAATATCTAGTGGAAATTTTGATGCACATATTGTTCAATTAGATAGAGATAATTTTGATGCTCCAAATTTAAAAAAATTATTAGACAACAAGGACATTGTGAAAATATTTCATTATGCCAGAGCAGACATAGCACATATTAAACATTATCTTAATGTTGATGTCGATAATATCCAGTGTACAAAATTACAAAGTAAGATTTGTAGAAGTTATAGCGACAATCATTCTCTTAAAACATTAATAAAAGAATTTGTAAATGTGGATGTAAGTAAACAGTTTCAAAGCTCAGATTTTGGTGGAGATTTATCACCGGCACAATTAAAATATTGTGCTAATGATGTAATATATCTACACAAAATAAATACAGAACTAACTAAAATACTCACAAGAGAGAATAGGATCAACTTGTACAACGATTGTCTAAAATTTTTAAAAACAAGAGTTGAGCTTGATCTAGCACAATTTAAAGATGACATTTGGGCTCACTAAATGAATAAAAAAGATTTTAAAAAAATTGGTAAAAACGTTATAGAGCTTGAGATACAAGCTTTAAGAAAATTAAAAAATTCAATTAATAATTCTTTTAACCAAGCCGTTGAGGCAATAGTAAAATGCCCATCAAAGATAATATTTTGTGGAGTTGGAAAATCCTCAAAAATTTCTGCAAAACTAAGCGCTACTTTTTCATCTGTTGGCTGTCCCTCTTTTGTATTATCAGGAGCTGAAGCGAGTCACGGTGATATGGGTAGTATTCAAAAAAAAGATATTCTAATTTTGATTAGTTACTCTGGTGAAACTCAAGAGTTAAAAAATGTTATTCAATTTGCTAACAGAAACAGAATTACGATAATTGGTATTGTTTCCAACAAAAACTCTACTTTATATAAAGCTTCAGATATTAAAATTTATATACCTGAAGTAAAAGAAGCTGGTCACGGTATTGTTCCTACTTCTAGTACAACATCTGCAATGGCTATGGGGGACGCACTCGCAATTGCATCTATGGAATATAAAAAATTTGGAAAACTTGACTTCAAGAAATTTCATCCATCAGGTAATTTAGGAAATAAATTAAAAACTGTCGAAGATTTAATGATTGTTAAGAATGATATCCCATTCATAAATCAAGACAAATCAATTAAAGATGGTTTAAAAATTTTAAATTCCAAAAAACTTGGTGTTTTAATTGCTAGAGATAAAAAGAATTTCACAACAGGGATATTTACTGATGGGGATATTAAAAGAGCAATACAAAAAAACAATAATATAGTTGAAAAAAAAATTAAATCTTTTATGACCAAAAATCCTATAAGTATAGAGAAAGACACTCTTGCTGTGAAAGCTTTAGACATAATGAACGAAAAAAAAATCACATGTTTATGTGTTTATAAAGAAAATAAAAAAAGAAAAACTATAGGAATTATACATATACACAATATCCTCGAAACAAATATTAAATAAAATGAACAAAAAATTATTGGTTCAAATCACGTTATTAGTTATAATTTTATCTACAATTTCGACTTCATACGTAATTTTTTTTCAAAAACCATCTATAAAAGATAAAGAAATTTCAAATGATAATACCCAAAATCAAAAAAAAAATGACAACCAAATCAACGATCTAAAATATTTTTCTAGAGATGAAAAGGGAAATTCCTACTTACTAAATGCTAAAACCGGTTATCCTGATGAAGAAAACAATTATATTATAAATTTAAAAAGTGTGGATGCAAAAATTACTTTTGATGAAAATAATCAAATTATTGTTACCTCTGACAAAGCAGTTTATAATAATTCTACTTATGACACAGAATTTTTGGGAAATGTAATAATTAACTATAATGAACACAAATTGACAACAAATAAAATGAATGCCTTAATTTCAAAAAACATAGCAATTTTATCTGGAAATGTAGTATATAATAATAGTTTAACTAAGCTTTATGCAGACAAAATAGAATATGATTTGATAGAAAGAAAATCAAAAATTTCTATGTTTGATAAAAACAAAAAAGTTAAAGTTACTCATACTAATAATAATGGCATTAATTAAAAAATTTAGAATTAAAGGTTTCAAAAGTAGGCTGCCTATTGCAAAATTAGAAAATATTTCTTTATCATTTTCAAGCAGACAAATACTTGACAACATTAGTTTTAAACTTAACGCAGGTGAGATAGTTGGTCTTTTAGGTCCTAATGGTGCAGGAAAAAGTACAATTTTTAATATTTTGATGGGTTTAATTAAACCAGACTTCGGTAAAGTAATTATATCAAACGCTGACGTAACTAAAGAACCAATCTACGTAAGAGCTAGAAAATTTAAAATTGGTTATGTTCCCCAATATGGAGGTTTCTTCAATGATTTAAGTCTAATTGATAACTTAAGATCAATTGGAGAAATAATTATTAAAGATGAAAGAGAAAGAACATCGAGGATACATAATTTAATCTCAAAGTTTGCACTGGACAATGTGCAAGAGGTAAAAGCAAAATTTTTATCTGGGGGACAAAGGAGAAAATTAGTTATATGTATGGCTTTACTTGGAGATCCCAAGATTCTACTTTGTGATGAGATATTTGCAGCTTTAGATGTTTTAACAATCCACATGCTTAAAGAAATTTTAGTAAACCTGCAAAAAGAAAAACCTGAAATGTGTATAATTATATGTGAACATCAAGCAAGAGAACTTTTGTCAATTGTAGATAGAGCAATGATATTATCAAATTGTAAAATTATTGCAGAAGGTTCTCCTAATAAGTTAATTAAAGATGAAAATGCTAAAAACCAATATTTTGGAGATTTTTTCTAAAATTTTTAGTATCAATTTTTAAATAATTTATGAGAAAAGTTTTAACAATTAATCGAATAATTAAACCCTTTAATAAAAAAATATATATTGAAGGTGATAAGAGTTTATCCATAAGGTGGGTTTTGTTATCCTCATTATCGAGGAATAAATCTATTTCCTATAACCTTTTAAAATCGGACGATGTGATGAGTGCAATATCTTGCATTAAAAAATTAGGATCAAGAGTTAAAGTTAAAGATAATAAATGTGAGATAATCGGAAGTGGACTTAATTATAAGATAAAAAAAGATCTTATTTTAGACGCAGGTAATTCAGGAACTTTGGGTAGGTTAATTCTTGGATTGCTAGTAAATGCAGATAAAAAATTTAAACTAGTTGGAGATAAAAGTTTATCGAAAAGAGACTTTGGAAGAGTTACAAAACCATTAAAAAAATTTGGAGCCTCTTTTAGATCAAATAAAAATCGTCTTCCTTTAATAATGAAAGGAGTACAAAAACCTAAGCCAATTAACTTCTATGAAAAAAAAGGATCTGCTCAATCTAAAACTTCTGTGATTTTTGCGGCACTAAAGTCAGAGGGTACAACAAGAATTAAGGCAAAAAAGTCGAGGGATCATACTGAAATATTATTAAAACATTTGAAAATACCAATTAATATTAAAAAGACAAAAAATCTTGATTATATTTCTATTAAAGGTGTAAAAAAAATTAATTCTCTTAAGTATAGAATTCCAGGTGATATGAGTTCATCTGCTTTTTTTATTGTTTTAACTATTTTATCTGAAAGATCTCAAATATTAATTAAAAATGTAAATGTAAATCCTTCAAGAATTGGAGTCATAAATATATTAAAAAAAATGGGTGCAAATATAAAGTTTATTAATACTAGAAAATACCGGGGTGAGATGATCGCAGACGTATTCGCAAAAAGTTCAGAAAACCTCAAGGGTGTAACTTGTCCAAGAAATCTAAATTCAAGTGCGATTGATGAATTTTTACTAATTTTTTTAATTGCAGCTCGATCTCAAGGAGTCTCAAGGTTTAATGATATTTCTGAATTAAATCAAAAAGAAAGTGAACGGTTAAATTGGGGTTCGAAAATTTTGAGTCTTATGGGTATCAAAAATAAAAAAACAAAAGACTCAATCAAAATTTATGGTAATCCAAAACTACAAATACAAAAAACTATTCATATAAAAAATTTTTTGAAAGATCATAGGGTTTTCATGATGAGCGTAATAGCAGCTTTAACTTTTGGTGGTAAATGGAAGATAAATGATCCTGATTCAATTAAAACGTCATTTCCGTCTTTTTTAAAAACATTGAAATTTATTGAACAAAAAAAATATTAAAAATCAAGGTAAATTACTTAATTATTGCAAGAAAACACAAGAAGTGGGGGACATTAACAGTTGATAAATATTTCAAATTTAAGTAGAAGATCATGCTTTTTTAAATTTAAAAAGCTTTAATTATGGAAATATTTAAAAATTTAGATAACCCACTCACAAAAGAGTTTGAACAACTACTTAACAATCAATTATCAAAAATTCAAATAGAAGAGGGAAAAATTATTAATGGAAAAATTAATAAAATCACAGAAAAATTTGTTTTTCTTTTTGTAGAAGGTTTAAAAAGCGAACCAGTGTTAGATTTAAATGAACTTAAAGCAATAGGCTTAGCTGATAAAATAAAAGTTGGGGAGTCAATTCCTGTTCTTTTAGAAAAAATTGAAGATAAAAATGGCGAAGTAATAGTTTCCGCTAGTAAGGCCCAAAAAATTAAGGGTTGGGATCAATTAGTCAAAGCTTATGAAAATAATGAACCAATTATGGGAAAAATTACATCAAAGTGTAAGGGTGGATGTATTGTGGAACACATTGATACCGGTTCTTTAATGTTTCTACCCGGTTCGCAAATAAGTGATAAACCTTTAAAAGACATTAGTCATTTAATGAATGAACCTCAAAAGTTTGCTTTAATAAAATTGGATAAAGTAAGAGGAAATGCCTGTGTATCTAGAAGAGAAATAATCTCATCATTCAAAAAAGAAGACAAAATTAAAATAATCGAAAAGTATAAAGTTGGCGATATCATAAAGGGTGCTGAGGTAAAAGGATATAGCACTTTTGGATGTTTCTTTAATGTTAATGGAGAATTGGATGTATTGGTTCACTTGCAAGAAATATCTTATTCTAGAGTAAATCATCCTGATGAGGTGTTCAATATCGGTGAAAAACATGATCTTAAAGTTATTTCAGTTGATAAAGAAAAATTACAAGTTGGTTGTTCTGTTAAACAACTTTCCCCTGACCCGTTTGAACATATTGAAAACTATGAATTAAACAAAGTTTACAAAGTAAAGGTAGTCAAGATAATGGATTTTGGAGCTTTTTGTGAATTAGAACCTGGTCTTACTACTTTGCTACATTCTAGTGAACTAAGTTGGACAAAAAAAAATATTTCCACAAAAAAAATGTTTAAAGTTGGAGATGAAATTGATTGTGTAATTACTGAAATTGATAAAACTAAAAGACGTATTGCAATTTCTCATAGATTAACTCAAGAAAATCCCTTCAATACATTCGAGAAAAAATATCCTGTTGGATCTATTGTACTTGGTGAAGTTGTAAATAAAAATGAATATTCTTTATTTTTAAAAATAGAAGGTTTAGATGTAGATGCTTTTTTACATTGCAATGATTTAACCTACCTGTCTAATGTTGAGGAAGAATTAGCTAAGTATAAAAAAGGTGACAATATAAAAGTCAAAGTTTTAGAAATAAAGGCATCTGAACAAAAAATAAGGGTTGGATTAAGACAGACACAAAAAGACCCTTTTGATTGGTTTAAAGATAAGAAAAAAAATCAAATAATTACTGTAAAAATAGTTTCAACAGATAACAAAGGTTTAATAGTAAGGCCTGAAGGTTGTGACATGGAATTTCCAATAAAAAAATCTTTAATAGCAATAAATGCTGCAGACGCTAGACCGTCAAGATTTACAGGTGGGGAAAGAATTGATTGTGCAATATCTGATTTAGATTTAATAAAAAGAAAAGTAACCTTAAGTATAAAACTTTTAGAAGAAATAGAAAAAAAAGAGGCTTTAGAGAAATACGGTGCAGAAGGTTCTGGTAAAAATTTACCATTTTCATCTCTATCTGAAGACTTAAAGAAAAAAGAAAAAAAATAATAATAAATAAATAAAATTACATTGGCTGTTGTAAAATCAAAGCTTTTAAAACAACTCGCAAAAAACTATCCTAATTTCCTAAAAAAAGACTTGGAAAGATTTATAGAAATCATATTAAAAGAAATAAAACAAACTCTTAAAAGGGGTGA
>MDTE01172967.1_pt1 | contig 12396 bp, 12 predicted proteins | sample 811231 | NCBI WGS metagenome assembly MDTE01 (sample SAMN05326651, study PRJNA326480) | marine metagenome | isolation source: seawater | place: Indian Ocean: Red Sea | collected 2010
AATATTACTGAAAAAATAAATAAAATTTACTGTTATGGTATGGAAAAATGGAATACGGATGATTTTTTAAACAATCATTTTTTTAAAAAAGTAAAAATAAAAAATCATGACACCATAAGTAAAAAAATATATTTTTTATCTGGAACCTATAATTACGATAATTACAAAAATATACTATCACCTGATATTATTACTAATGCTATTATATATGTATCAACGCCACCTATTTGTTATAGCGATATTTTAAATTATTTTAACAATCATAATATACATAATAAATTATTACTAGAAAAACCAGTATCTTTAAATTATAATGAATTCTTATATGTTAAACCATATTTAACAAAAAAAACCAATATGATAGATCATTTTCTTTACAAACAAGATATTATACATGTAATAGAATTGTATAAAAATAAGACATTTCAAAACTTTAAAATACAATTTAACTACACTGATGACGTGGAAGATAGATTAGGATATTTTGATAAAGTAGGTTTTTTTATTGATATGTTTCAAAGCCATTTCTTATCAATCGTTTATTCATTAATCAATATTGAATTATATGATTTTTTAAATATGAATATTATTAAAAATATAAGAAAACAATATATTGATTATGGAGGTAAGAATAATAAAGATACTTATTTTTATGTAGAAATTAAAGTAAACAATACTACATATATTTTTGAAGCAGGTAAAGCAATGTTAAAATCGGAAAAAAAAATAATAATAGACGAGTATGAATTTGTTATAAATAATTATGAAAATGAATACGAAATTTATTTTAACAATATTATAAATGACAATTTAACTGTTAATTTAATAGAACAGCAAGAAATTTTCTGGAATATAACTGAATTATTACAAAGTAAAATAAATACACTAGAATATTATAGTAAAAATACATTGTCTAGTATGCCTCAAGAAACAGAGTTGTATGCATATAGTTAAAATTCCATATCTTCTTCGTAAAATAAATATTTCTTGCCCCAAAAATACCGCGAATCATCGCTATCTGTATTTTGTTTATCATGTATATTAACGTGGATGTTCTCAGTTTTTTCAATGACTTCCTTGTTGAAATCATCTATACAAAATGAAAAATAACTACATATATTTCCCATTATTTAATAGTAAATATATGTTTAATTCAATTAAGGAATAAAATGTATTATTAATGCAAATATTTTCGCCATTTCATTCATAGCCTCGTATCTATTTGAGGATTGACTATGGCCATATTTATTATCAATATTTAATAATAATTGTTTTTGCCCGGATTTAAATACTTTTGCTTGCTTTATTTTATCATAATAATTCAAAACACTTTTATAAGGTACTAGACTGTCTTCTACGTTTGAGTAAATATATATATTTGGATAGTTGCTAGAGAGATTTATGTTATCTATTGGACTATATGAACGTTGATAAGCATCTATTTTTTTATTATTAGGATTACCCCATTCATCATATTCTTCTGTAGTAAGAGGCTGACAAGGATTATGCATGGTTTCCGAGACATCTAGAAAAGGCACCCCTAATATAGCCAAATGAAATAATTCAGGTTCCATATTTATAACACTTCCTATTAATAATCCTCCTGCGCTGCGCCCCCATATTGCTAATTTTGATCTAACCGTGTATTTATGATTTAATAAGTATTTTGCACAACTAATAAAATCAATAAATGTATTTTTTTTATTTAACAACTTTCCGTCTTTATACCATGAATATCCATTAAATTTACTGCCTCTAACATGAGCGAAACAATAAATAAATCCACGATCTAATAGAGATGGTATATTTTTTGAATATTCTGACTCTAGTACTACTCCATATGAACCATAACCATAAAGAAGACATTTGGATTCTTTTTTTAATATTTTTTTATAAAGAATAGTAATAGCTAGATCTTTATTTACATATACCAGTTTTTCATGATAATTTTTTTCATTGTAAGATTTAAACGTCGTTTTATTAAGTATTTTATATTGTTTATTAATCAAATCTATTTTTACCAAAGAATTTGGTACAGTAAAACTACCTACTTTTGCATATAATACATCGCTTTTAAAGTTATAATTATGCATATAAGGAAGAAAATAATGACATCTATAATTCATAAAACTAATCCTGGTAGTTTTCTCGTTACAAAAATCATATATATACAAAAATAGTTCACCTTTATCCCGACTAGAAAATAACATGTAATTTTGCTTCAAAAGAAAATATCTTACATTATGTTTATCTTTAAAATCTATTAATGTATCAAATTTCTTTAAATCTCTCGAGGTTTGTATTTTACTTTTACCATCATTCTTTTCTAACACATACCAAAGGTTATTTCTGCGTCCTATGCTATAAAAATGATGACGTTTTCTTTTAAAAGGATGATTTATGCCACAAGAGGTTATTATGATTATGTCTACATTTTTACGACTAATGGCTATAATATAATTGTATTCACCGTTAGATGTATTTGATAATGTTAATTGATAAGACGTATCTTTTTCATGATATATTAATGTATGTTTTTTTGTAGAAATATTATATTTATACACTTTATTAGGTCTTAGATCATTATCATATGTAATATAATATATATCATATGAATATGGATTCCAAATACAATCAGGGGCTACATTTGATAATACTTTAATTGGTTTATTACCCAATAATTCTCTATAGTATAAAGAATGATTACGATCTCCTACCGTATCAATTGTATAACATATACTATTTTCTATATAATTTAAACTAAAATTACCTAAATTAAAAAACTTATAACCCTTAGACATTTCATTTAAGTTTAACATCTTGTGACTTTTATTATTGCAATCAATTATGTAATGTGTCCCATATATTTCTTTCTTTTTTATTTCATAAAAATACTTATATTTATTCAATGGAACGGTTATCGTCTTATATTCATGTTTTGTACGAGAATTAAACTCTTTTGATATTTTTTTAACTAATGAGGGATCGATTAAGTATTTTAATTTATCTCTTTGTTGATGTAAAACTTTTTTATCTAATTTATATGTTTTCTTTGGATTGAATTTTTTACATTTTTTTGTTTTCATTAATATTATATATAAATAAATATAATTTTTATAATATTAATTAAGCATCTTGTTCTTGTTCTTGAGTTTTCTTAGCTCCTTTGTTTCTTGGACGCCGTTGCGAATTCGTTTGATTTTCCCTTGGGCCACCACCGCGACGATTGGTACGAGGTTTTGCTGTCTTTACTTCTTCTTCAACAGTTTCTTCCGCTTCTCCATCGTTATCATTTCGTCGAGGACGACGAGGACGACGATTTTCAAAACGTGTCTCACACATCAACTTGCCAGAATTCATACCTTTAATATCACTAGCCTGATACTCGTGCGATACTCCTTCCTCTGTGGGACCAACAGTAAACTCTACGTACTCTCCTTGTACCAAATATTTATATTGCTCTTTACCCACTTGAATGGATGTATGGTGTGCAAATATATCACTTCCTTCCTTCTCTCCGGTTGTGGCTGTTACGAAACCATAACCTGCGCGGTTATTAAACCATTTTACTACACCGGTGCAACGGTCTTCAGAACTCATACCTATACTATACTATTGTAGTTTTCTTTAAACCTTTTATAATTTATGTTTTATCGCGGAAAATTTAGTATTTATATAATACATAATGCAGTTACTTTGTAATACATTTGAAAAAAAACATATTAAAAGATTGTTTATTCCTATTTTTTTTGGACTAGCTATTTTATTATTTCCTCAATATAAATTAGGTCATTCTACTTATATCATTTTTTTGATGTCCATCATATTATATTGGAACTTTCCTATATTGGTAACATTTAGTAATTCTAAACCTTTGTATTATGAAGATTTATTTTTAAATACCTCTGAACTTCCACTAATTGAAATATCAGAAGAAAAAAAAGAAACTTTTGAAAAAGCATACACCTGGATCCTTATTGTAACTAACTCTTTATTAACCGCTTTATTATCAGATTATTGGATATATAAAACCAAAGGTACCACTACCTTTATTGAAATAGTTGGTATTTCTGGAGGTATTCTTAAAATTTTTCAAATTATTAATCATTATACAGGAGTTGTTACCTTAAGAGTTATTAAATTAAACATAGCCTATAGAAAAGAAGATAAAGTATATAGTGAAGAACAATACGATAATGATGAAATATTTTAAAAAAATTGAAATATAATTATTAAATTAATTTAATATCCAATGAATAACATACCAGAAGAATTAATCTGTAAAATTCATCACTATTTAAAGATCCCAAAAAATATGACTTTTCAACAATTATTAACGTGCTATACAAATAATAAAAGACTATTAATGGTTTTCTATACAAAAGATACTACAAATGAAACGATTGAAAATTATATGAAAGATTTACATGTATTATATAATTTATGTTTAAAATATAATAACTATTTATCATGTGGGGACAGTTTCGGAATAGAAAAATACCATTATAATACAAGTATTCCCCTAGATTCTGCAATCATAGATTTATTATGCACGGGTTGTTATTTACCTTATGCAGAGTCTACCTTCACCCATTTTGATGATGATATGTATAATGATCTTAAATCAATGATACGAATATATCCTGACATCTTGAAATCTACATACGGTCAATTACGATGCAGATACAAACTTTCTCCTCTAGATATCGCCTGCAATAATGAATATATGCCCGTATATGTTATAAAGTATTTAATTGAAAATGGAGCTGATATGAATTATCAATATGAAATGAATGGTTTTAAAATTCACGTTTTACACGATATCGGGGATAATAACTCGATGAATTATAGATATAAAAATATTAAAAAAATATTTACTGACAAAGGATTTAACATGGATAATATTAAATATGAACGTCATAGGTAAATGTTTCAATTCATTATATCTAGATTTCTATTCACTCTTTCTTGTAATTCTTTTACACAAAAAACTAATTCCGGATCATCTTTTATTTTTTTCCATGTAATATACGATAATACGCAGTCATACGTATAATAAAGAACCGCGTTTCTTTCTTTATCTATTTCACCCATCTTATTTACCACAGTAACCATATTATTTTCATTCATTTCTGATATTTTTTCCATCATATTAACAAATGTCTCGTTTTCAAATGGATCCGACATTAACAATATAATAAATATAATAAATATATTTTTAATTATTTTAAATTATACTTATTCATTAACCAAACCAAGACCATTTATCAATCGATAAAGCAGTCGTATAATTAAACACGAGTTTACATTCCGTATCGTCATCAATCACTTTTATCTCCGGACAAAATATATCCGAACCACTCACGTTATTTTTATTCCAACCCATTTGCATATACATAAATGCCCTTGAAGGTAATTTCATTAATTCTAAAAAATTCATTATATAAGATATATTATATATATTATAGATAGGTGCCATAGTATAACATAAACAAGTGTCATTGTCATATAATCTCATTCCGCATAAAACCGTATCACTACAGTTTCGTATATTTATTCCTAATTGTTGATATAATGATCCTATTTTTAAATTTGGTCTACCAAATGTTTTTTTCTCTTGAACCGGTAGATAATGATTTGCATATTTTTTACTTTTATTATCACACTCTTGATTTTGAATTATTTTTCTTTCAATGATTATAGATTGATTTATAAAGGCGTGAGATGCATTTGATAAAATTTCCGGTAACGTTAATCCGTTAAAACGATTAAAACCAACTGATTGAAACCAAGATAAAATAACTGAAAACATATCTTTTTTATTTTCCGGTAATTCTGATGCATGCAATTTTAAATCTTTTATAAAATTATATTTTACAAAATTCCATATACCCGTATTTGGAAATAGAACATTCCATTTTTCACTTAAATAATCTCGTGTTTTTAATCCTATTTCCTCGGAACGTTTATAAACAAAATAAGGTAGATCATTCCATTTAAATTTTGATAAGGCAACATCAAATACCACACGCGCACTCGGTACATACCACACCGATGTACCATTTTCTCTAACATTCATTATCATATCTATATATTCCATGGTAAATGAACCTAATGGATCTAAAAATTTACGGAAATCATCTGTTTTTACAAAAAAAGCATGATCCTCCAAAAAATCCCTTTGTTCGCTTTCTTTAAACTCTTTCGCTGTTCTACGTGTAGCCATTTCATAAGAAATATCATAATCTATTAAATACTTATACCGGTTATTTTCTATAGGCCTAACATGTAAATTTTCATGATGTCCGTGTGGTAAATATATACCTAGATCACCCTTTTCGTAAATAGTCGGAGCTGCGATGGGATATTGTGGATTTTTTTTTAAACCCTTATATAAATTGCAGTAAAACGAAGGTTCCATCGGATAAGCATCGTTATGCATTAATACTGCATAGGGCGTGTTTATGTATTTATATGCCACATGAAAACCTTCAATGGGTGCCTTGCTAGGATCATAATATAATTCCTTATAACTTCCAGCATAATTTTTCTTTAGTTCTGTAGAATAAGTTGTATTAGTAACATCAATGCATCCACTTATATTTGGACTAACATATATTATATCCATTGAACTAGGTATTGTATTCATTATATACTTTAATAAATCTTCTTTCTGAGAACATGTGTCTTTTACTGTTATAACTAAGCTTATATCACGCTTTAACTCGTCAAAGCTACATGCATTATTATTCTCTATTAATGGAGGATATTTATCCATAAAAAAATTACGCGTCATTCGTAACGTTAATTCAAAAATAGGCGATACTGGAAATAAAAATAAAAAATAAATAGATATCCAAGATATCACCATTCTATCAAATATATTCATTATATCTTATATCATTAACCATTATTTAAACCTATTTCTTAGGTTTTATAGCCCTAGGAAGTTTCGTGCCAAGAGTTCTTTCCATTTTCGCAATAAATTTATTATCTGGAACAATCTTTCCACTCTCGTATTTATTCACAATATCTACGGGCACACCCAATTTCTGCGCGAAATCCTTTTGTGACATTTTCTTCGCCACCCGCGCCTGCATAATTGCAACCTTTAAGTTATTACCGATCTTTGGTAGTTTAAATTCATCGCCTTCTTGCGGTGGTTTTGGGCCTCCACCACCACCTAGACCCTTCTTCGCACCCGGTACAAGATGCGCGGGTTTTTTCAAAACAACTGGTTCCCAATCTTGATGATTTGATGGATGACTCATAGCTAATTTACTATTCATCCATTTAATTATATTACTTCAATTTTATTCCGCAAAAATAATTTTCCAGGAATGTTCCAATACATAACCATTTTTATGATTACTTAATAACCATTGCCTAAGTTTTTTATAAAATTCCAAAGATCGTTTTTGTATTATATCTTTGTGACAAATAAAAAAAGCACACGTTTCTGTTTTATATGTTTTTGGTAAATACACATTATTATGCAAGCACATTTTTTTTATAGCATCACTAGATGGTAAGGTATCTAATTGACAACATCCATCATGAATAGTTCGAATAATTGGCTTTAAACCTGGTCTCCATATACACGGAAACATCTTAAATTGATGACCTTTTTCAACAACTTTTTCAACATATTCAATAAATATTTTATTATCTGGTACATGTCTACCAATATCATCTTGAATAAACAAAGTATATTCGGATAAATTATTGTAATTATTTATGATATGAGTTAAGTAGGTTTCACTTTCCCTACCTATATTTACAAGCTGTTCTACCTTAATGTAATCTCTATTAGCAATGTATTTTTTTTTACATTTATTATATACTTTTACAATATATTCACTATTATATGTTTCAAGATCTTTTAAAAAAGTTTTCCAAGAAACATTATTATAATATGCAATAACAACTTCTAAAACCATTATACTATTATGAAAAGATAAATATTTATTATATGAAACCTATTTTAATACAGCAGCATATGTAATAATAAATGGTATTCATTGCACCCGAAAACAACGAGGGAGAAGATTTTCTATCATATGAAAAATATTTTAAATATTTTTCATTTGAATTAAGTATATGGCAAAAATACGCCATTCGCGCCCTTGTTGATGGAAAACATTGTTTGGTTACTGCTCCAACAGGTTCAGGTAAAACGCTTCCAGCCAAATTCGCAATTGAATATTTTGTTAGTCAAGGAAAAAAAGTAATTTACACTGGACCTATTAAAGCGCTATCCAATCAAAAATATTATGAATTTACAAAAGATTATCCAAATATTTCATTTGGTATTTTAACGGGCGATATAAAAGATAATCCAGAAGCGGATGTATTAATTATGACAACTGAAATTTTAAGAAATAACCTATATCAAAGAGAGCTAGTGGATAAAAAAATAGCAACAACGGCCTCACTGGAGTTTAACATTGATATTGCAAATGAAGTTGGTGCTATAGTATTCGACGAAGTTCATTATATAAATGATCCGGAAAGAGGAACTGTTTGGGAAGAATGCTTTATGATGACCCCACCATCAGTACAATTTGTTATGCTTTCTGCTACCATAGATAAACCTGAAAAATTCGCAAAATGGGTTGAAAATATAAAAAAAGATAAAGAAGTCGTTTTAACACCTTGCTCTGTGCGAGCTGTACCACTAGAACATTACCTATGGATTTCCGCAAATTCAGGTGATATAAAAAATGTCCAAGATAAAAAAATGAAACAATTTATAGAAGATAATACAGATAAACTTACCTTAGTTAAAAAGGGTAAAAGTGATTTTTTACAAGTTGCATTCAGTAAAATTAAAAAAATTAAAACCCATATGGATCGAAATAAAATGCGTATTAGACGATCAGCTGTTATTAATAATGTAACTAGGTATCTAAAGAAAAATACACTGCTTCCGGCAATTTGTTTTGTGTATTCGCGAAAAAATGTAGAGGTATACGCAAGTGAAATAACATCAAATCTTCATTCTGACCCTAAAAACGTTGAAATTATTAGAAAGGAATGCGAAATAATTCTAAGAAAACTACCTAATTACAAGGATTTTATAGAATTGCCTGAGTATACGTTTATAGTTAAACTATTAGAGAAGGGTGTTGCTATTCATCATTCAGGTATAATTCCTATTTTAAGAGAAATGGTTGAACTATTGTTTTCGAAAGGATTTATACAACTGTTATTTGCAACAGAGACCTTTTCAGTAGGTTTAAATATGCCCACTAAGACTGTTTTATTTACAGACGTTAATAAATTTGATGGTTCAGGTATGAGATTTTTACATTCTCATGAATATACACAACAAGCTGGTAGGGCAGGAAGACGTGGTTTTGATACTAAAGGGGTAGTAATACATTTAACAAACCTATTTGATTTACCATCCGCAACGGATTATGAAAAAATATTAAGTAATACACCAGACAAACTATCTTCCAAATTTAAATTATCATATGGATTTCTATTAAATCTATTACCCATTTATCAAGATGATATTACACAGTACACGTCTAGCAGTATGATAGTTAATGACATTCAAAACGAATTACACCAACTGGCACAGGATATTAAAGAAGCCGAACAAAATAAAAAGGAAAGTGAAGAAATTGTAAATAATCTACATACACCTTCCTATATAATATCAGAATATTACACTAATAAACAAAAGTTAGAAATGGCTAGCAATAAAACTAAAAAAAAACTATTAAAAGAAATAAAAAGTATAGAAAAAACATATCCAAACATTGAAACCGACCATATAAAACATGAAAATCATAAACATTTGTGTAAACATTTATACAGTTTAAAAATGGATGAAAAAGAAACCAGGGATTACATTGATAATAAAATCCAAATTATAAAAATGCATCTTATAGAAAACAACTTTATTCATTTCATTCCTGAAACAGAATTTATAGGTTTAACTACTATAGGTACTATAGCATCTAATCTAAAAGAAGTACATAGTTTAGCTTTTGCTAATGCAATGTATAAAGTTGATAATTTTTATAAGTTAGATTATGTACAATTAGCAGGGGTTTTCAGCTGTTTTACAAATATATCTATACAAGATGATTTAAAAGATATAACAATTAAATCGAAAAATAAAGATTTAAACCATGTTATTGAAACAATACATGAAGAATACGATGAGTATAATTTCTTCGAGAAAAAATACATGCTAGATACAGGTGAATGTTATGATCTTCACTATGATTTAGTACCTTACATTATGAAATGGTGCCAGGCTGAAAATGAACCACAATGTAAACTAATAATAAAAGAATTATATCATGAGAAAGGAATATTTTTAGGAGAATTCATAAAAGCTGTTTTAAAAATTAATAATATAGTTAGCGAAATGGAAGATATTGCTGAAGTAATAAATGATTTAACTTTAATGCAAAAATGTAAACAAATTCAAGAATCTACCTTAAAATATATTGTTGTAAACCAATCTCTTTACATATAAATACGTAATTATATTGCAAATATAATAAAGTAAATTATCATAATGTCTATTGCAATTCTTAAAAGGAGCTTTTCCAGTGATTCTGCAAATGATAATGAAAACAAGCATCATTGGCCGGAAGCAGCAAGAAGATTTATACCTCAATTATTTGATTTAGTAAAACATGTACATGCCCCTATGGTAAAAAAATATCATATAAGTAATTTTAACAACGGCGAAGCTGGTAAATTAGGAGATCTTTTAAACAAACATAATTCGGATAAAGCAAATAATCCTAACAAACCTAGAACACATAATTATCATTATGTATACAATAATATTTTTAATAATCTCGGTGTAGAAAATAAATTAAATGTATTAGAAATAGGATTAGGTACAAATGATACTAATATCCCTAGTAATATGGGTGAAAATGGTACTCCTGGTGCATCATTAAAGGCATTCAAAGAATATCTTCCAAATGCTAATTTATACGGGGCTGATGTAGATAAAAAAATTTTATTCCAAGAAGAAAGAATACAAACTACATATTTAGATCAAATGAAAAGCGAAACATTCGATGATCTTAAAAAAACTTTTGAAAATATTAAATACGATCTTGTTATTGACGATGGTTTACACAATGTTTGTGCAAATCTAAACACCCTTCAATTTGGATTGGAAAACTTAAATGTAAATGGTTGGATTGTCATTGAGGATATTGGAAAAATGAAATATTCAAACTGGGTAGTTATCGATCAAATAGTATCACAAGGTACTAATTTAGAAACATTTTTAGTAGACGGTCACGAAACATTTATGTATATAGTGCACAAACTTAGATAAATATATATAAAATTAACTCTATTTTATATATATCAATTATGATGAAAGATAGTGGTTACGAGTCTAGTTCATCCGAAGAACTAGAACCAAATATACCTGTTGTAAATACAAATAATCCTTACATATCACAATATAAAGCGCAAGATATTGAAAATAATTCTCAATGTAAAAGTAATGTCCAAGTAAAATTTAATAAAAATGACGTTGGAATATATATTCCTAATCATAATTATGATTTAGCTATGGAACTTGAAGAATCTGCTAGTATAGTAAAGGGGTTATGTATTTTTGATTTCATTTGTAATATAACATATATGATATATGGATTATATTACCCATTATTAATAACAATAGTATCTTGTTGTGGATATAATGGTATTAACACATACAATAAAAAAAAAATATTTTACTATTTAAGTTATTTATATTTACAAGTCATAATTAAAACATGTGTATTAAGTTATTTAATAACATTAGCTATAAATGAAAAAATAAGAGAAAATCATTCAAACTCTTATCCAAATAATATTTTTTTACGTCATTTAAAGGGTCCTATTATTACTAGTACAATATTACTTACTTTTCAAATAGGTACTACTAATGTAGTGAATAAATTTTATAAAAAAATACCAGATAACCATGTTTACGACTATATTGTATTATAATAAAATATTACATTCCTAAATCATGTAAATAATTTCCGATACTTAAATAGTTTACTTCGGGTATATCGTGATTATTATCTTCTTTTTCTTTTTCTTCTTCTTTTTCTTCTTCTTTTTCTTCTTTTTCTTCTTTTTCTTCTTTTTCTTCTTTTTCTTCTTTTTCTTCTTTAGTAATTTCTGTTGATTTATCTACTAGAACAAATGTTTCGTGTTTACTGGAATTATCTTTATCTATTTTTTCCTTATTCTTTAGTCTATACATATACTCATATTGATTACTTAAACTATTAATATATTCTATACTTGCCATATGTTTATAAAATTTGTACATTAAAAAAATTCCAATACTACTAACAATTATTTTTTTATTAATTTTATTAATTTTATTAATTTTATTAAACATTAATT
>MDTE01157880.1_pt1 | contig 12395 bp, 16 predicted proteins | sample 811231 | NCBI WGS metagenome assembly MDTE01 (sample SAMN05326651, study PRJNA326480) | marine metagenome | isolation source: seawater | place: Indian Ocean: Red Sea | collected 2010
AATAACTAAGACTCTATTTACGTATCCTTTATCTATTAGATAATCACTGGCCCAGATAGCAGAAGCGGTTTTACCAGTGCCTTGTTCGTTGAAACAAAACCCTCGTTTATGTAGTGTTAGAAATCCCGCCGTAGATTTTTGGTGTTCAAAGGGTTGGTATTGTCCTGTCCAGTCATACCTAGATTCGATAGGAGAAGGCACGGTTATGTTTAAGTTCTTTAGTACGTGAGCTTCATCCAGTCCCCAATTAACAAGTACTTTGTTCTCAGTAAGTTGCTTGCTCTTAGGTATGATGTTAGTAACTTTGTCAGGGTTACGCAGCTTTAACATAACTGCTTTATCTTTTACGATTTCCACTTGGCTTCTTCTTCTTTTTATAGTTACGACTACGGTTTTTAGCTTTGCTTTCTATCCGAACACCGTCACTATTCTTACCACCTTTACTTAAAGCTTTCTTGTGAGATACATCCTTACCCTCACGTTTATCAGCCTTGCCGTTCTTGTTCTTGTCAACGCCTTCTTTATCCATCTTGCGCCTAGCACGTTGTCGTTCCATTCTGTCAGAGTGTTCACCTCTAGCTTTTTGCTGTTGGTACTCTTTTTTATAAGGTCGCGGTTTGTTTTTATACGGCATTAGTTCCTCCCGTTATGTACACAGTCTAAGACTGGACAATGGTTTCTACACAAACCACTAGGGTTTGCATTCCATACACCTGTTTCAAAAGCTACATTTAACCTGTCAAATTTATTGAGCCACTTGTCCCACAGTACTGTTTGTTCTCCATGTACATATTGATCTCGTATCAAGTCGTTACAAACAACGAACAGTAACCCTGCTTTTACTTGTTTAACCACAGGGAAATGTTTAAACAAAGCTAAAGCCATAAGTTCTAGTTGTCCTTTATCTGCGTATCGCGCAGATTTACTAGTCTTATAATCTATAACCCAAGCTCTACCATTCTCTGCATCTAAAATAACCAAGTCTGCTATGCCACGCCACCATACATCAGGGGCAAAGAATCCACATGGTTTTAGGTTTTTAGTTAGGCCCATCTTGTACTCACAAAGTCTGTCACCTTTAATGGATAACAATGAGTCTAACGCAGAATGTACATATTCAAATTCAGGGGGGAGTGGTGTTCTGTCTCGCACATAGTGCTCTGCTGCTTCATGCATTTGGGTACCGTAACGCATGGCATCTGTTTCCACATCCTCAAACTCTTTGAGCACCTTCATGTGGTAGAACTGTTTAGGGCATTGTTCAAAAGCTTTTATCTTACTGAACGACCAAGGTGCTACATTACTCAAACGGATTACCTTCAGGTGGTCTTGAACTTACGGTGTATGTGGCACCCATTTCATCCAACAAATTTCGTAAGTCAATAAATTCATCATCTGTTCTGTCATCAATAACCAGAGTGTGATGCACGGTTACTTCTTCAGTGTCTGACACTGGACGGTACATCTCTTCTAGTTCATCCCATTCTTTCAACAGTTCTTCAAGTGCGTTCTTAGATTCTTTCTCCTCTTGCTTTTTTGATTCTCGCCATTCATCCAAGCTAGTCACGTTACTCACTCGCATTCACCATAACTTTTTCCCACACCTGATTCACAATCCAATGGCAACCCTTTAGCCCAATTCGGCACCCAGCGCATACATTTCTCAATAGACAACTGTGCATCCAAAACCTCTGTTTCGGGTACGCAACATACAATCGAGTCATGGACTGTTAAAACAACCTTATACTCTTTCGGTATTTTTAGCATCTGTTCGGCAATGATGCAACGGGCAATCGCTTGGCATACATTTTCAACGACCTTACCACCGTATATCTTCTTCGGGCCTTCTCTGGTCTTGTATGTAAACTGTGGCCCCCGCTCTTCTTCCTGCATTTGGAGATCGGTATAGCGTAAGTACAATCCTGAAGGTAGCTTTATACCATCTTGCCTCGGATCGACTTCCAGCACCCCATCTCTACCTAGAGGGGCATAATCACCGTTGTACAATTTACGCAACATGTTCTGCGCTTCACGCCATAGGTGACTAATCTTCCAGTTGCTGTCCCTGTATACATTTATAACGCGCCTTGCTTCATCAAGATCCATATCGAACCCAAAAGAAGCGAGTTGCTCTTGGAAGCGCACCGCCCCCATACCGTATCCAGCACCTAGAATAGTAGTTTTACCAACAAACCGTTGGTCTTTAGTGACATCTTCTTCCCTGTTGACTCCGTATATCTTGGTAGCCATTTGTTTGTAAACGTCCTCACCGTTGGCAAACGCTGTAGTGAGATCATCTTGCCCTGCAAGCCACGCTAGTACTCTAGCTTCTATTTGAGAAGAATCGCAATCAATTAACTTGTACCCTTCAGGTGCCATGATGCTGCTCTTTAGTGTTTTAGCATCTGGACCACGGCTAGGTAAATTTTGTACATTTATCTTATCCCTACCACCCCATCGACCGGTGTGGGCAGCGTAATACTGTATGGGTACAGGAAACTCTCCACGTTTAGATATATCAATAAACGATTGAGTACGTGTTTCCTCTAATGTACTTTTATTTCCTAATCTCGCAGCTACAAGAGCTTGTACGGCTAGATTCGGATGTTCCTGTAGAGCTTTAAACTCTTCATCAGTCTTGGCGAAAGCAAATGTTTCTTGCCCTGTCGTCGCACTTATTTTCTTTGGCGGTTCTACACCCAATTCAGTAAGCAATCCAGCAAACTTAGGGTTGCTCATCAAATCTTTTTTGGCAATAGAAGAACCTAAGCCCAAGTGCTTTTTAACTGCGGTAAATAAGTCGTCTTTCCTATGTCTAATATCTATTAAATGTTCTTCCAACAACCCAAGGTCTAACTCTAGTATGGGGTCAATAAACATTCGTAATGTCTTATCAATTACCCTAAGTTCTTGCTTTGGGAAACCCCTTATCAGTTTCTTAAATATCTCATGTGTTAATTCTACATCGTTAACACAATAGTCACCGTAGCGACTAAGTTCTTCAGAAGTAAAATCTTCTCGACGTTTACCCTTAGCTGCTAGTACTTCTGTACCCTTGATACCTAAACCATAATGATTAGCTGTGTCCCTCAACGAGTGCTTTTCAACTACTCCTCGTACAGCACGGCTCATAAGCATGGTATCAGCCCATATCTTTGGCTTTATGCCAAATTTCCAACTAAGAATAGCCCCATCAAACAACGTATTATGGGCAACAACCATAGTGTTAGACCAACCCCACTTCGTCTCAAAACTTAGTAAGTAGTCTCTTATTTGTTCGTGAGTTCCACTCGCCCACTCAGTAGGTTCGTTGTTCAGCTTTATCCCTACCCCTATTACTTCAAATTCCCAACCACGTATATATTCTTCCGTAGTTAACTTGCTTAATGAAAAGTCCTTGTCGTAGTAGGTTTCAAAATCAATCGTTATTAGCTCCATTTAGTTCCTCTCTTAATCTATTCAGGAACCAAAGTCCCTTCCTAACGTCCTCTAAAGGATTGTTCTTATACTCGTATCTCCATAGGTACTTCATAGCGGTTCCTTTTAAGTAACCTCTGAAAGCCTCTTCGCTCATAGATGCTTTGATAGCATCAATACATTCGATATCACCAACGGTGTAGTGATCAGGATGGTTTACGCTATCACCCATTTTGTGCCTCTGACTTTTTACCACCGTTAAAAATGTAGTCTTTGCGAACTACACCTAATGCTTTGTCGCCACGCCAGTGCTCTTTGACAAACACACGTGTCTTACCCGCATGGGGGCCAGACTTGAGCGGCTTCTTGTACTCCCTCCAGAATCCACGAACCATGTGCTGCCGTTTCTTTGTAGACTCTCTTGGTATGTACGTATTTACACTAGGCTCTTCATCACCTAAGTCTAGCTCCAACACACTGTATTCGTAGGCCGGATGCTTCTTTCGGTGCTTCGGTTTGCGACGAACAACCTGCCCCGCCTTCACCATCCCATGATTAGTCTGTTTAGATTTTTCGTGATCAAGTAGTGATAAGAAGGCAAAAAATACATGTTTCAAAACAGGCTCACAATCTGCTTCCTTCCATTTTTCCATATTTGTACCATTAGGAGTAGCGACTAAAGGCTCAACGCCATCCAATACCTTCCACGTAGATAAACTACGTTTGTAGTCAGACGGAAGGTAATAACCAAAGTCCCCCATTCTATCAAGTGCTGCTAGTCGTTCTTCTGGAGTTTCGTCTGTTTCTCTTTTTACGTATTTAAACGTTGCTCCTTCTGGTATATGTAGTTCTACAGGTTGTACAGCTAAACGCCTGTCACCTTTTCCATAAGGATCTAAATATGAGGCTGGTGTGACACATATGAATGTTTCTCCCTCGCGTAAACCCATTTCGGGGTAATCTCTTCTAGCTGGTTGTCTCTCACAAAGAAATAGCATCTTATCCTCATCAATATCTACCTGTAGATAGATACTTCCAAACGGTATATAGGTTGTTACTTCTACAGCAGAACCTTTCTTATACATAGTATCTAGCATTCCCCCCCATAGCTGCTCGTTCTTCACTTTGAACTTAAAAGCGTTACGCATCGCCGTTGCATATGATCCCCACAAATTTACACATCTACGAACAACATGCGACATCGGGTTGTTTTGAATTTCCTCTAAACTATCTGTGACTAGGGAAGGTTCTGGTAGATTGCCAAGAAAGTCGAATCGCGGGTCCATGAATGGCATACATAGGTTTTGAAAAGGTCTTTTGACTCTCCCCCTAGTAATGTCTTCCATAGACTCAAACATATTGAGCCACTCGCCGTAAGCGAGGCCGAACGAATGTTCGACCATTTTTTGCTCACGCTTGCTCCTACTCTTCTTACCCATAACTACACCCCTAAATCTAATTTAAGTTGCATAGGGATATCATCGGTAAGTAAATCAGTTACACGATGTACATTTTCCTCATTGATCACGATAGCTATACCACCTGCTGTGGTGATGTCCCGTAGGTTCTTTTCTTGCAGAGGTGTGGGTTTATTCTTACCCGCCTTACATTCGATACCGAAGAACTTACTGCCGTAGCACCCAACGATGTCAGGTACACCGCTCTTACCGTACCCCCCTGTAACAGGATAGAAATAGTACGCACCCAACTTCTTCAGTTGTTCAACTACTTTCTTCTTCACCTTCGCTTCCGGTGTCATACCTATCTCCTATTCGCAACGCTTGCCCCAAGTCATGTAGAGCATCCAGATCCTCTTGGATATCAGTATCGAGAATCACCTCAATCTTAATTTTCATTTAAACTCTTTCCGCTTACCGCCGAAGTATTCATGGGCATGGCCTTCGGCTATTAGTTGTTGGTTAATGTTCATATCCCCTTTGAATAATGTACCTAGCCACCGTCCAAACTTACCGCGCGCAGTCAGGCATACTGTTACCTCTTCTTGAGTCAGTTCTGTCAGCCGTTTTTTAGCAGCTAGTCCCAGCTTCTTCTCTTCGGGGTCACGGGTTCTTGACTCCCATGCGTTAATACCTTCCATGCGGAGGCGTATATCATTCAGTATTGAAAAAGGTACTAATCTGACACGTACATCTATGGTGTCCCCGTCAACTACCTTGAGTACTTCATCAACCTGAAAGCAATTTGAAAGGGGTTCTTCTGAGGCTTGGATTGAAGTACCTATTAGGCAAAATATCGTTACTGCTAACATTCTTCTTTTCCGCATAGTAATTATCCTTCGCTAATTTAAGACGAGTTTTCTTAGTGGGTTTAGCATTGTCATCCAAGATGATCATGCGTTGATCGTTGCGATATACAACGGTGTAGTACTCTGTGTAATCACTCATTCTTTCACCTCGTTTATGTCGCTGACAATATCTTGCTTTAACCGTGCGGTTGTCGAGCGGTCATACTTATTGGTTAATTTGATGTCCGATACCCTGCATTTTGCAGAGTGGATGGTTTCTCTTTTGTCGATGAAGGAGATATCTCCTAGTTCCTCATCAGTGTAAGTTTGTTTTGTAGGCTCGATGCTAACTTGCTCGACGCTACTTCTGGGAACTGGTTTCTTTTTCTCCGTCAGGCCGCGCTTCCACGGATGGCTGGCGGGTTGGCGGTGCGCTTTCTGCGGCATATGTGGCGTGGGCTTAATCATACATTCTCCAAAGTACTTTTTTATTTATTGGTTGGGGGGATGTACAGTTGCAACGGGAGTGGAATGAAGGTACCAGAAGGGGCCACTCCCGTTGCTGACGAAGCTGTACTCTCCGTATAAACCTCCCCTTCCAGTGTTCGATTTTGTCTTTAACGTTAAAGACAGATTCATACTTAACGTTAAAGACAGTTACGCATCTCTTACGTCATACACCCAATATGTATTTTCATCTAGCACACACCCAACATTCTCTATATCCTCGCCAAATTCCTCGATAGCGAGTAACCGTAGCACCGAAAGTTTACGCTGTATCCACTCCGGTAATTCTTCGTAGTTGTAATAATCAACAACGATTTCTGGGGATGCTTTCTCGCTTACTTTTGACACTTCAATACGATTTGTATCTTCGTGGTAGCAAACGCGATAAGGTTTGTACATTTTTAATATTGTTTGTAGGTTTCTTGGAAAAGCGTAGCGTATGTTGTGATCCGTGTCAACCCAAGGATGAATACTCCCCGTATAAAGTTTAAAGTTATTGTAGTACCACAAACGCGCAGTGTAATCAGATAGATCCTCAGTCATCGCTGGGTACGGCATAGGCGTGAATCGGACAGGGTGATACCTTACTTGCGTATTCGGCACACCGTAGGGGCGGGAAGGATTCCTCCCCGCCAATAACCTACGTACAATTTTATTTCTACCAAACCTGCGGATAACGCTATAGGACAACATAGTACATTTGCCTCTTCAGTGCGGTAATACCTACACCCAGTACGAACTGCATCATCTCGTACTCTTCTTCCTTTTGGAGCATATCGAGCATACTTACTTTACCCGCAATACTACGGGGTAGCGTTTCGTCGGTGTATTCTTCTATTGGGAAGTACTCAACCTCGCCCTTGAAACGGCTAGTACTGTAAGAGTTTAAGCTAAGTTTAACTTTGTTAACTTCCCAATGGTCACCCATGGCAATTACTTGCGCCACGTAGTCAGTACGCTTTGCTAGTAGTTCAGTAGATTCCTGTGTTTTAGATATGTACTCTTCAAGTTTCTCAACTAACTTAGCCGAATACTCGTGTTGTAAACCACTCTTCCAATGTTTATACCCATTAAACAGATCATCCCAAAACACCGAAGGATGCCCCGTTATTTCTGCCTTCGCATGTCCGACCAGATTATTGGCCCTACCCAGAGAGTCCCCGTAAGCCTTAACCATGTCATGCCCCTTTGCGAATAAGTACGCAAGGTTCGTGTGTGGGCGTAAGTATTTGGCCTTATCCACAGCTTTTTCAACTGTCGTTGAACTTGATGAGAACATTGCAGGACAGGTATATCTCACACGGTGATCTCTTACATGTGGACTCCACATGTAATACCGATTTTTAATACCGTGTTGATCACCCTCTCGATAATCACCGTAGGCAATGGCCCCCATCGTAAATAGTTGTCCCTCCATATATACATATACGCGCTGGACACCCCCATCCTCAAGCCTTGCCGCGTTTTGCAAAAACCGTAAGTACGGATACTTGTGTTGTAGTTCTTGCATAAGACTATTCAGTTCATCTACCACTTTGTCGGTTGATTCTGGTACCTCAACCAAATCGTGTGTAGGTACGACAAATGCGTATTTGCTGAATCTGTCCCGTTCTTTACTTATGTTGTATTCCATTAGTACATTCTCCAAATGTAGGTTTTATTTTAGTTATACCGATTTCACCCCCAAAAATTAAATGGGGGTGCTTAAATTTTCTAACTATTTAATCGGGTTTTGCCGTGATGCAACGGTACACGTACATAGGTACAGTGCCTCGCACACATCCGGCGCGAATGTTATGACGGGCTTCTCACCCTCTACCGTACAGAACACGGTGTGTTCGTTAGCTTTTTTATCGTAACTAAACTCGAACACACACCGCTTACCGTAGATTATCGTTTTCAATGTATGCATTACTGTTCTGCCTTTGCAGGATCAATATGTACATACTTACCCTTTGAGGGTTGGCGATCACCATGATGATCAACAACACACCACAATGTCGGACAACGCCATTCCTCTTCGGCCCATGTAGAAAAGATACCGTCGGTCATAATGACAGCCGCAGTAGGTTTTATGCGATTATCAGATAAGTACTTTGTCACACATCGTACATCTGTACCGCCCCCACCGTAAGCATCACGTATCACAATATCTTCGGCTTTCCTACCTTCGTGTAATTCGTAGACAACTTCAGTATCCCAGAACATCACATGTACTTTTAGGGCTTTGATTGTCTTACATACACTTTTCAACTCCGCTAAGAAGTACGGTAGAAACGACCAACAACTACCGGACGTATCCATTGCGACCAATAACTCAGGTATAGTTTCAGACCGTGACGTAGGTAGATACACACCCTGTCCGATAAAACGTCGGTTGGGCTTTGCATATGTACTATAGTCACGCCCCGCGCATTGTTGGCGGACAAACTCGCGCAATACCACACGCCAATCAATATGCGGTTTCAGTAACTCATCGACAGCACCCGACATATTACCGCCTTGTTGCCCTGCCAGTATCGCACCTTGACGCAATGCGCTGTCGATCTCACGATCAAGTTCTTCGTTCTCTTCGTCAGAACGTTCTGCGGCACCTTCCCAATCATGTACATCTAGGGTTTCTCCGGTACCTTGACCGCCTTGACCGCCTTGACCATCGTCATCACCGTCACCGCCTTGACCGCCTTGTTCGTCTTCCTCTTCCTGTTCCTCGTACAGAATATCGAACACCTGCCCCGCATCCATATCAGCGAACCGCCTGTCTAGCAACCCACACTCCGGCATAACTGCGAACCCGTCAGGATTCTCATTAACGATCTGTAGGTTGATCACATAGTCCGTCGCTTGATCAGCAATCTGTGGCGATTTCTCTTTTAAGTGCCGCCATGTAATCAAATGTCGGTACATCTTATGGAACGCTTCGTGTATCACGAGGAACCGTAACTCCGCGTCAGTTAGACTGGCGACAAAGTTACGTCCATAAAGTACATCTTTACCATCGGTACACGCGGTGATATCTACATCGAGTACCTCAACTTTACCCAACAACAATATGTTGGTTAGGAAAATGTAGTTTTTATGACGCATGATCTGCACCGTGGCGCGTTCAATACGTTGCTCTTCCGTTACTTTTTCAGCAAACATTGTTATCTCTCCGTTATGAATACAGGTAGTTGTTATTGTGGCACCATTCGGTGAATGTCTGTTTAGTCACAAAGTAGTTACGCTGTGGGTGATCCTTATGGGTGACACCTTGAGCAAAGAGTGCCTGTGCCTCTTTTGGCAATCTATCCATGTAGGTCATCCATGCATCGGCCCAACTGCGATCTATCGTCTGGAGTGCTTTGTACACCACCATACATACTGCGGAACCTGTACTAGGTACTTGTGCCAGAGCGGGTTCAGTACGTATCGACTCAAGTGTCGGTAGTTGGTCTGCCAGTTGGATGTACGCCAGCATGTCATTTGTTGCCGCCGCACCAATAACACCGTTCAGACCGACACGTATTGTTTGCGGTGGAAGTACATCTCTCAACTTGATCAGATCACTCGCCGCCACAAGGGAACGTGGTGTAACAAAGTGCTTACGCACTGCGTCAGGGTGATTGATATACGGGTTATCCTCGTAACGTGCAACCTCACTAAACGGTTGCAACATCTGTGGAAACTCTCGAATAGTACTAATCACAACTGGTTCAACATCGTTGAGCATAGCCCACGGGCACCATATATCGGCATTCGGTTTACGCATTGGCACGTAGCACATACGATTCCATTGATGTGCTTCGAGGAAATCACCAACATCCTCTTCCTCTAGGTTCGTCGTTGCGAACACAATCGAGTCGGGATGATATGACATTTCCTGCATGGCCCTCTCAAGTATGACGCGAGTAAGTGCGGGCTTGACCCCGTTGTTACCTTTGCCAAACTCATCGAGCATCAATATGATGGGTTGGTCTAAGTGAAAACCCAGATCCTTGTTCGGAACAAACTCAGAATACTGCGCGTCGGCATCACCGGATATCTTAGGTAGTGCTAGGTCACCCAGATCAATCGTCGTACAATCGAAGTAGATCGGCTTATGATTAGGTAGCATCTTTGCCAGCATTGCTAGTATTGTACTTTTCCCAATACCCATCTCACCACCTACCAACACGGTGCGTTTCTGTCCGTAGTGGTAAATCAGGTTGGTTACTTCGTCGATGTTCAGTGTGTCTTGTGTTTGTAAGTTCATGTTTGCTTCTCCAAAAGCTAATTGAAATTTGTCTTTAACGTTAAAGACAGTTTTTATACTGGCATACCGCCCAGAATTGTTGTGAGGTTGTTACGCACTTCGTTGCGATAGTACGAATCATCCTTGAGTGCTCCGACAGTGACACCTCGCAGTGCCGTGTTCAGCTTTGCTACCGTACTAGCTAACTCCGCTTCGTTGCCGACATTCAACGAAGTAACGTCATTTGCCGCTTCGATGATGTTGTCCACCTTTCTTTGCTGGAACTTAGGTGCGTCATAACCCTCGTCGTAGAGTTTCTCGTCCAGCTTTTCCAACAACGCGAGTATCGGCTTACGTAACATATCGTAGAGATGTACTCTTACCTCCAAGAACTGTTCTCTGTTCTGCGTCCGAATGATATGTTCGCATTGCTCTTTTTGTTGCTCAGTCAAGGTTTTGTAGAATGCGGCTTCTCCATCGAGTTGTACGGCATTTAGGTGAATGCACATAGAGAAGTGAGCACGTACTCTATGGGGTCCCGGGTACTTCAGCGGGTCGAACAACGCCCCTAGATCTACCGCCGCTTTCTTTACCAGCGTCGGATACTTTTTGATGAACGCATCCACCGCTTGATCCCATTCCGCTCTGGCCTCTACATCTACCGCCTGCATGAAATCTGCCATGTTTGCAGTTGGCAATAAGTACTGACCCCGCGCCATCCACGGTAAACAAAATTTGATACCACGGTTGCGTAGGTTCTGCGTCAGGTTCTCGATGTGTTTTAGTTCGGGAGATGATGGCAGTAGTCGCTTTTTGAACACGCCAGCATTAGCAACGGCATTGTTATCTGACAGTGCTTTGTCTGTCGCGGTCCTGTCGATGACTGGCCCACCCCATTTTTTGAACTCGATATGCACTACCATCGCGGAACTCGCTATCGTCGGTAGGTCATACTCAATGGGTGCATTGTGCGTACTTGTTGGCGTAGGTACATTTTCGTCCAGAGCGGCGTAACCCTCACCCTGTATCGGTGCGTTGTTTGCACTTGTTGGCGTAGGTACATTTTCGTCCAGATCGGCATTGAGTACATAGTCCGTCGGTTGATTATGACCAACAACCGGTTTAGCCGATAACTCGCTTAGGGCGGCATGTTTCAACGCTGCGAGTTCGTGTGCCTGTTCATGTTTTATCAGTGCAGCTTCGGTTTTGTCTTTAACGTTAAAGACAGATTCAGTTTTGTTTTCTGCGTTGTTGCGTAAGTTGTCTAGTATTCCCATTACAGGATCTCCTATGTTGTTTAAGGGTGTATATTACGAACGATTTACCAGCTTCATAATATGTACATATTATACCATACCCGTCAAGTGATTACGAAACGTGGGTAAAAGTATAATGTTCTGTCGTTTCATATAATGTTCTAACAATGTAGTTGTGCAACCTTTTGATAAATAAGGAATGTTCGAATGTTCGCGTTTTCAGGAAGTATGAAAGGGTGGAAGTGATCCGCGAAGAGAAACGAACATTCTCTCTCAATTTGAAATCTACCCTTTGCTATTTTGAAAAACGAACATTATAAATATTAATTACTTTATTTAATATAAATAGATATATCTTACTACAATTAGATAGGCAATATCTTACACGTATACTAACAAACTGACAAGTTTACATATTGTACGCACATTGTTTTTAAAAGCGAACATTGCAGGAACAATGTATCGAATTTGCGAACATTGCAGATTGTCTTTAACGTTAAAGACGAACATTACTCTGCGATACTCGACGCAGCAAAGAGAACTGGTTTCTCTAGGTTGAATCTGTCTTTAACGTTAAAGACAGATTTCATTCCACCCTAGTAACCCTTGCGCGCACGAAACGTACCTAAGTAGTAGTCTTTGAAAATGTACATCTACAACTATGGTGGGATTCGGGGTCAGGTGTTGAACGGTTGCGATTGCGCTCGACGCGGTGAAGGTAACTGGTTTCTGATACTCGACGCGGTGAAGGTAACTG
>MDTE01009992.1_pt1 | contig 12393 bp, 7 predicted proteins | sample 811231 | NCBI WGS metagenome assembly MDTE01 (sample SAMN05326651, study PRJNA326480) | marine metagenome | isolation source: seawater | place: Indian Ocean: Red Sea | collected 2010
ATTTCTTTAATTTTGTAAAAATTTTAAAAATATATTATGATTGGAAATAGATTTGAAAACGCGTTATGGAGCACAAGATTTATAGTTTTAATCTCCGTTGTTCTATCAATCATTTCTTCAATCATATTGTTTCTTTTGGGAGGTTGGGACATTATTCAAGCAATAATTTATAAAAATCCCCTACTAAATAATAGTATTGAAACCAATAATGAATTACTTTTTAATATTATCTCATCAATTGATTTATTTTTAATTGGTATTGTTTTATTAATATTTGGATTCGGAGTATATGAATTATTCATAAGTGAAATAAATTTTGCTAAAGATAAATTTGCTGATTCAACACTCAAAATCAATAGCCTTGATCAATTAAAAAACAAAATAATCAAAGTGATCATTATTGTTTTGATTGTTAAGTTTTTTGAAAAAGTTTTAAAACTTTCTCATAATTTTACCACACCAAACGATCTTATTCTATTTAGCTTATCAATTCTAGCAATTTGTATTGGCTATTTCTTAATAAATAGAAAGTAAATCACGCTATATTTCTGATTACTCAAATAAAGAATTATCTTTTCATTAAAGATATCATCTTTTTTATAATTTGTAATATGTAAACACCTTTTTTAAACACTCCCAAATCCAAATTTTCAGTATACTTATCAATAAAATCATTTTAGTTTTTTAAGTATTTTATCAACTTTATTTTCAATTCTATTTAATCTCTCATTAATTTCTTCATCCTTAATAAAGTAATCAACTATCATAGCAGTAAATGATCCAATTAGAACAATTCCTCCTGCAACTAGTATCATTGTAAACATTTTTCCTTCTGAAGTTATTGGTAACACATCAGCATAACCAATTGTAGATAGGGTGAATAAACTCCACCAAAATGCATCTTCAAAAGTTTCAAAATACGGATTTATATCCTTCTCAAGGATATAAATAGAAAGAGATGTCACAATTGATAATAAAAGTGAAGAAAGTAATGTCAAATTAAAAATTGAGCTTGAATTTTTCTTATAAAAAAAAGAAAAAATATACTTTGCGCTTCTCAATGCTCTTAATACTCTAATTATTCTAAATACTCTTCCGACACGTAAAGGCTCAATAAATGGAACTGATGCAATTAAATCAATCCAATTAACTTTAATAAAGTATAACTTATTCTCTGATTTTATTAATCTAACAAAAAAATCATAAATAAAAATAATACAAATTAAAAAATCTACAATCAGTACAATTCTGTGAACATCAGAGGAATAACTGATAACAGAGTTAACCCACAATTCAACAATAACATAAATCGATAGAATAAAAGTTAAAATATCAAATTTTTTCATTTATTATTTTTCAAATTTTATGTTATAAATAAAGAATCTATATTTGTCAAAAATACAAAATGATTGGAAAATTAGTATATAGAACTGAAAAAGGAGAAATTTATAATGGTGATTCATATAAAGTTCTTTCAAATAAAAGATTTACAAATAAATATAAGGGAAAAATCCAATTAATTTTTACGTCTCCACCATTTCCATTAACTAAAGAAAAAAAATATGGAAATTTATTAGGTCAAGAATATATTAATTGGATTGCAAATTTTGCACCACTATATTCAAATCTTTTGACTGATGACGGATCTATAGTTATTGAAATAGGAAACGCTTGGAATGCCAATTCTCCGACCATGTCTACCGCTCCAATAGAAGCACTTTTAAAATTTAAAGAAAAAGGAAATTTAAATTTATGTCAAGAATTTATTTGCAACAATCCTTCTAGACTTCCAAGTCCTGCATTTTGGGTAAATCATAAAAGAATAAGAGTTAAAGATAGCTACACAAGAATTTGGTGGTTATCAAAAACAGAATATCCAAAAGCAAACAACAAAAATATTCTTTTAGAATATAGCGCTTCAATGAAAAAACTATTAAAGACTAAAAAATATAATGGTGGTGTAAGACCATCGGGACACAATATTGGAGAAACTAGTTTTTTAAAAAAATATAAAGGGTCAATAGCTTCAAACTTTATGGATTATGATCTTTTTTCAAGATTACTTTTAGAGGGTGGAGAAAATGGTTTGTCAATTGCTAATACTGATAATCAAAAACAATATCAAAAATATTGTAAAGAAAAGAACTTAGTTATACACCCTGCAAGAATGCCAATTGATCTTGCTAGATATTTTATTCTGTTTCTTACTGATGAAGAAGATATTGTACTAGATCCATTTGCTGGGAGTAATATAACGGGTCTAGCAGCTGAAAAACAAAATAGAAAATGGGTAGGAATCGAAATGAATGAAGAGTATATTGCTGGATCAAAGGGAAGATTTCAATCTGATACATTGAAATAAATAAAATGAAAGAATGGAACTTAAATTTTACCCCTAGGGGATGGCAAAAGAAAGCTCTTCCGTTATGGGAAAAAGCAATGAGTGGTGTGGTTAGCGTTGTTACTGGAGGAGGAAAAACATTCTTTGCATTCATTACAATTATAGATTTCATAAAAAAATATCCACATGGAAATATTGTTATCGTAGTTCCTACTATCGCATTACAAGATCAATGGTATGCAGAATTAATAACAAATCTTAAAGTAAAGCCTGAAGAAATCACATGTTTTCCTACTAAGAAAAAGATCATTAATAAAATAAATTTAGTTGTAATTAATACTGCAAGAAGTATTAATTCAACATATTTTAAAAATAATGATGTATTTTTAATTGTAGATGAATGTCATAAGGCTGGATCAAAGTTAAATTCAAAAGCACTTAAAATTGATACTAAAGCCACTTTAGGATTATCAGCTACTCCGAAAAGACAATATGATAATGGATTTGAAGAACATATTAAACCAAAGCTTGGTAAAATTATCTATGAATATGATTATAAAGAAGCTTATAAAGATGGTGTGATTTCAAAATTTGAAGTAATTAATATTAATACTAAGTTATCATTTTCTGAGCAAATTGAGTATGATAAAATAAGTAAGCAAATTGCAATTTTATTAAATAAAAAACCATTTTCAAATCAAGAAAAATTAGATAGATTATTGCTTCTAAGATCTAGAGTAAGTAAAAACTCAATAAATAGAATACCTATTGCTCTTAAATTACTGAATCAGGATATCAAAAAAAAGACAATTGTTTTTACTGAATCTAAAAAACAAGCAAATCACATATTTAAAAAATTGGAAGATGATGGAAGGTTAACTGCTCTATATCATACAGGTATTTCAAAAGTTGCTAGACAGTTTAATCTTGTAGAATTTATGCAAGGGACATATAGATCCCTTATTACTTGTACTGCAGTAGATGAAGGATTAAATGTTCCTGATATTGAAATTGCTATTATTGTCAGTCAAACTAAAAGCATTAGGCAAAGAATTCAAAGGCTAGGAAGAGCACTAAGAAAAGGAAAGGAAAAAGCAATAATCTATACTATTTATATTACAGGTGAAGAAAAAGAACAATTAATAAATGAATATAATGATTTTCATGATATTGCAGAATTTAAATGGCTAAAAACAAAATGACAAAGGATGTATTAAATATTAACGGAAAGTTTTATTCTAAAGTAAATTTTAACACTGAAGATGAATTTGAGTCTCATATCTCAAATAAAATAACCAATATTTATAACAATTTTTTAGTTGTTGATTTTAAAATGTTACTAAAAACTAATGATTATTATACAAATGATGTAAAAGCTGATTTTATTTTAATAAGTAAAGATTATAATCGGTGGATAATTGTCGAAGTAGAGTATTATTCTAAAAGCAAACATAACTGGCTAGAAGATCATGTTGTACCACAAATGAACAAAATAATTAATATCAACTATAATGAACAAAATCAAGCCAATAAAATCTTTTCATTTATAAAAAATAAACTTATTAAACAAGATATTGATTTTGACAATCGTAAAATGGAAAATCTTATCAATTTTAACAAGCCTGATTTTCTAGTAATTATTAATGATTACCCTTTAGATATAATTAATTGGAAAACGTCACTTTACAACTGTGAATTAAGTGTAATTAGATGCTTTAAAGATAATTTAGAAAATTATATTTATAGTAAGGAAATTATAAAAGAATTTGATGAAATAAGTCTTGCACACATAGGCAAGCGACAGAACATATTAACTGTAGAGAAACCATCATTAATCTACCGATTAGATTTAAAATTATTAGATATAAATATTGTTTTAAAAAATGAAGTGATGCGAAGCACAAAATGGAAAATTAATTCATCTAACCCAAAAACTTTAGAACTACAAACAGAAAACATAAATTTAAAAAGAGGAATATATTCTATTGTAAACAAAAATGGAATATTAACTTTGTCAAACTAAAAAGAAATAAATATGTCACAATTAGAATTAACATTTGGATCAAATGTTCTGTCAAGATATAAGGACCTCAATTATAAATTGTGGTATGCTATTGCTGAATTTGTTGACAATTCAAGTCAATCTTATCTTGATAACAGAAAAGAACTTGATGAATCAAGAGATAAAAAATTTAATGTAAAAATTGGTTTTGAGAACGGAAAAAGCTTTAAAATTATCGATAATGCGTACGGTATGGATGAAAAAGGTTTAAAAGATGCTTTGATTATTGGTAGAATGAAAGAGAAAAGCCAATCAGGTTATCAAAGATCTGAATTTGGTATGGGACTAAAGACAGGAGGTTTCTGGATGGGTAAAAAAATAGAAATAACCACAAAGAAATATAATCATGAAAAAACATATTCAGCGACACTTGATTTAAATAAAATTATTGAAGGAAATTCAAATATAGAATTAAAAGCTAGCAAACAAAATGATCTAAAAGATAGCTTTACAATTATCAAGATTTCTGACTTTCATAGACAGTTCTCTTCGTATGCATTAACTAAAACAAAAGATATTTTAAGTTCACTATATTCTTTAGATATAGATAAAAAAATAATGAAAATATTTTGGAATGGAACAGAAATTGAATCTTATAAAAGAACGACACTTATCGATGAAGGAAACGAACTAAAATGGGACGTTAACTTAAATATAAACAATAAAAAAATCACTGGATTTGTTGGTTTATTGAAACAGGGTGGAAAAGATGGATCAAGTAGAAAAAATGCTGGATTCTCAGTTGGAAGAAATGGAAGAATGCTTTATTGTGCCCCAAATTTTTTCAGACCAACTACTGTTTTCGGTCAAGAAGGAGGAACAAATGATTTAGTAAATCAAAGAGTCTTTGGTCATCTTGAATTTGAAAATACATTTGGAGTAACCCAAGCAAAAGACCAGATTGTTTTCTCTGGAGATGAGGAAGATAAATTTTTAAAAGAAATAAAGGAGGTTTCTTCTCAAGCATGTCATTTTGCTAAATATGCAGATCATTACAATAAGACAAAAAAGAAACATAACCCAATTGTTAATGATGAGATGCAAAATGAATTATCAGATTCAGTACTTGATGATATTATTGATAAAGACATAAGCCTTGTAAATGATGATGAAACTAGAGATGAAGCTTATCAGTATATAAATAGTATTGTTAAAAAAGACAAACCAGTATATGACTGGGCATATGGAAAACTAGGCAGAAGAGTAAAAGTTTATATTAATACTGAAACTGATGTAAGAGCTCCCTATTTAGCTACTGACCCAACTAGCAGTGATGACGGCGAGGTAATAGTTGTTATTAATGGAAAGCATCCGCATTATAATAAGGTAGCCACAGATAATGAAAAAGAACTTAATTTTATAAAATCATGTGTATACGATGGAATTGTGGAATCAATTTTAATGAAAACACCGGTTGATAAAATTATTCCAACTACTTTCAGAAAATATAAAGATGAATTACTAAGGCAAAAGTTCCTTCAAGAAAATATCTAAATTTAGATTTTTAACAACTTTATTTTTGTGTTGCACAAACTCATGAGGCTGAACATTTGATATCTTAGTGAGTAAATCTGCTACAACAGCATCATATATCACATCCCTAATCATATTTTCAAATTTCTTGTCCCTAAAATAAGTGTTAGACTTGTTAATAGAAATTAAACATGATTTTTCTTGTGGCTTTGCTTGATTTGTAAATTGTAAAATATAGGGATCTTCTTCTTCAATAATAATTACCTCATAATTTGTACCATTGAAAGAAAATGATTTTGGTTTATCTTTATCTATGACATTAGATAATTTAAATCGATTTCTTTCTTTATCGAAAGTGACATAACCTCTTAGTGAGGTTAATAAAGTAATTCTTATGTCCTCTTGTTCTATTTGATATTTATCTTCAGAAATAAGTTTATCTTTTAATTCCTCGACAGTAAAAGAAACTGTATTTAAATTCTCTATTTCCTTTATTAAAATTTCATCAAGAAGAAACATTTGTTTCTCCTTTTTTACATCATTTAGTATTTGTGATGCTTGATCATCAGTAATTTCGTGTAATTGCATTGCTTCAAAACGAAGTTCATCTTCTTCCGTAGGGGTCAACACTCCATCTTCAAGAAAACCTTCACATAAATTCCTGAAAACATCAGCATCAGTTAATACAACTTCATTAGTTTTATCGCTTAAAAAAGCAAATGCTTCTTTTTTACCGAAATGTTGATTAGTTTGTTTTAAAATAAATTTTTTATCAGTTGCATCTTTAAGTTTTTCAAGATCATTTCTGTTTATTTTATCATTGTAACATAACTTGATTATTTCTTTTTGAAGATTTTTAATGCTTTGAAGATAGTCAGAACCCAATTCAATTTTTATTCTACTTAACCTTTTTTCAGGAGATAATTTGAATAGTTTATTTTGAATATCTCTGATATTGTTTAACTCCTCAATACAGTCTATTGAAACTGTTTTCTTATCTTTTATGATAAATGATTCTATTGTTTTTTTATCATTTGTTTTCTTGTCACTCTTATAAGTCTCATTTAAATATTTTGACTCATCTTCGTGTGAATTCCTTTCATCAGTTTTTTCGTTGTTTTTTTCTATATCAGTCTTACTTTTTTCATGTTTGTTCTTTAAAAAAAGCCTACGAAGAAAATCCATAAATCTACCTAATAAAAATAATTATAACTAATTAAACAAACTTAATAAAATAATTTTACTTTAAATAAATAAATTGTATATCTTAAATTTTAAAACACTGATTATCAATAAAATAAGAAATAATACGGCTGTAGATCTGACTAAAGAGTGTGAGTAAAAAATGTCGGGGTAGCAGGACTAAAACCTACTAGAAATGACAAATCAAAAGGTAACCGAATAGGTCCCTGCTATTTTACACATAAAAACAACACTAACAAATATATTAAATCAAAATAAGTGATTACCTCAGCAGTAATAAAAAATGATAGATTTTTAAATTATAATGAATATATTCACTGTCTCAATACTATATTTGCTTAAATATTAAGCAATTATGAAAAAAATAGTTTTTGTTCTTTTATGGTTACCTACATTCGTATTCGCACAATATCAAGTTGGTCAAAATATATTTGGAGAATCAGCATATGAATCAAGCGGGTATTCAGTTTCAATCTGCAATGACGGAAATACTATTGTAGTTGGTGACAAAGATAATTCTTCAAATGGCTCATACTCAGGACAAGTACGTATTTTTAATTTTGATGGTATCTCCTGGAATCAAAAAGGGCAATCAGTTTTAGGACAGCAATCGTATAGTAATTTTGGTATTGCTGTTGATATTAACTCTGACGGTACGATTTTTATTGCTGGAGCTGATGGAAGTAGTTCAGGACCATCAATGAGTGGGGAAGTTAGAGTTTATTCGTTTGATAGTATTTCAAACCTATGGATGCAATTAGGTCAAAATATAAATGGAGAAAATTTAAATGATCGTTCTGGAAATGCAGTATCAATAAGTGATGATGGGTCAATAATAGCAGTTGGAGCAAAAAATAATGATGGAAATGGAAATTCAGCTGGTCATGTCAGAGTTTTTCAATTTGACAGTCTTTCTACAAGCTGGATTCAAATTGGTCAAGATATTGATGGGGAAGCAGCTGGTGACTTTAGCGGTACTTCAATATCATTAAACAGTGATGGAAGTAAAATAATTATTGGAGCAACAGGAAACAATGGTGTTAATGGAACTACTTCAGGTCATGCAAGAATTTATTCATGGAATGGTTTATCTTGGACGCAATTGGGGCAGGATATTGATGGTGAGTTGACGGGAGATGAGAGTGGGCAATCTGTTGATATAAATAGTGATGGTAGTAAAGTAATAATTGGAGCAAGATATAATGATGGAAATGGTGTGAGTTCTGGACATGCTAGAGTGTATTCATTCAACGGAGCTTCTTGGATACAGTTAGGTCAAGATATTGATGGTGAAGCACCAATGGACGATAGTGGATGGTCAGTTTCAATGGACAGTGATGGAAACACAATTGCAATAGGTAGCCCAGATAATGATGACAACAGTAATAATTCAGGACAAGTAAGAATTTATGAATATGTAAATAATAGTTGGTCAAAAATTGGAAATAATATCAATGGATTGACATACCAAGAAGAAACTGGTCATTCACTTTCAATTTCATCTGATGGAAATATTTTTGTTACAGGTGCCCCTTGGAATCAGTTTAATGGTTATGGAACAGGCCTCACTCGTGTATTCAGTTTGAGTGGATGCACCGATTCTTCTTACATTGAGTATAATAGCTATTCAGTAATAAATGATTCAAGTTGTAACACATTAAAAGTTTATGGATGTACTGATCCCATTTCATATAATTACAACTCAAACGCTAACATTGATGATGGAAGCTGCTGTTATCAATCTAATGCAAGCTCTCAAGTAGGGCAAAGTATAATTGGAAGCCACCCATCTAGCGAGTTTGGTTCTGATGTTGAAATTAATAGCTCAGGTAACATTGTTGCTGTTGCTGCAAGATATGAAGATGGTATAAACTTTTCAGGTGACGGTATCACAAGAGTCTATCAAAAAGTAGATGGCACATGGAATCAAAAAGGACAAGCTATTGAGGAGATAACTAATGGCGGAGGAGTAGCTTCTATAGCTTTAAATAGTGAAGGAAATATTCTTGCAACTAGTTGTGATCGATACCCGCAGGTATCAAATAATACTGGAGTTGTTAGAATATTTAGTTTTAACGGTTCTTCCTGGATTCAAATGGGGGGTGATTTACTTGGAAATGGACCCTCACATTATTTTGGTAAATGTATTTCTATGGACGGTTCTGGCTATACTTTAGCCATAGGTGCTCCGTCAATTAATGCTGGCCAAGTTAAAGTATTTGAATGGAATAATTCGTCTTGGGTACAAAAAGGAAATGTATTATTTGGAACAAATAACAATGATAATTTTGGGAGATCTGTTGTTTTAAGCAAGGATGGAAATACTTTGGCTATTGGCTCCCCCTATAATAGTGACAGTTTTGCCAATGCTGGTAAAGTACAAGTCTTTAGATGGGATGGGAGTTTATGGAACCAGATTGGAAATGATATAAATGGAACTCAACAAGGAGAAGATTTAGGCGAAGAGCCAAAATCAATTTCTCTGAGTTACGATGGAAATTTACTAGCAATAGGAAGCTCTAAATTTGACAATAATTCTTTACCAAATTCTAGCCAGGATGGTAAAGCAACTGTTTATGCATATCAAAACGGAACTTGGATTATGGATGGTCCTGAAATTCATACATTAAATTATGGAGATGGTTTTGGTAGATCAATTGTTCTTAACAGTGCTGGAAACACTTTAGCAATTGGTTCACCTTATTTTGATGGTAGTAATTGCTGTGATAGAGGTAAAGTAGATATTTATAAAAAAGATCAACAAGGCTGGATACTTAAATCAGAGGTTTTTGGTTCATTAACAAATAACAATACTCCTCACCTATATTTTGGAGAAAATATTTCTATTAGTGAAAATAATCAACTATGTGTTGGTGCCAGAGGCTATGGTTTTACTCCTGGAAATGGTGGAAACGATTATACTGGTCAAGCTACTGTTCACTCATTATTCATCGAATGTCCATCGGGTTGTACTGATCCACTAGCTTTAAATTATGATTCTCTTGCAGTTATAGATGATAGCTCTTGTTGCTATGATTGTGGAAGAATTGAGGGTTTTGTTTATGAAGATGCTGACACGAGTGCCTCATTTGATAGTATTGTTGAAGCTCCTCTTGGTTCGCAAATCATTCAACTTGAAAAAAGTAATGGAGAGTTAACTTATTTAACTACTCAATCTAATGGATATTTTAGTTTTTTTGTAGACACAGGTCAGCAAGTAATTACCTATGTTCCTCCAGCTTTTTGGCAGTCATCAAATAATACGACTCAGTATTCTATAGATATTCTTACAGATAGTACCTATTCAGGCTTAGACTTTGGTATTATTCCAGAGTTTACCAAAGGAGACATGACCATTGATTTAACTACTTCCAATACAGTATGTAATAATACCACAACCTTGTGGATAACAGTTAGAAATCAAGGAACAGAGACTATTACTAATGTAGATCTTGAGCTTTGGGTTGACCCTTCATATAGTATTCTAAATGCTGGCGGTGGAACTCAAATTGGAAATTATATTACTTGGAATATGCCAGGAGACTTTTATCCTTATGTCTACTCAGGTGAGGAACAAACCTTTAGTGTAGATGTCCAAATCCCTTCAGGACCTTTAAATTTTTCTTTTATAGATTCAGCTAGAGTAACTCCAGTACAATTAAATTTGATTGAGTTAGACTCTAGTAATAATTTTGCTCAAGCATCTAATACACTGCTTTGTTCTTATGATCCTAATGACAAACAAGTGCTTCCAAAAAAATGTTTCTACAATGAACTAGATACATTGGATTATACTATCAGATTCCAAAATACAGGTAATTATTTTGCAACAACAGTTAGATTAGTAGATAGCTTAGACTTAGAAAAGCTAAATATTATGAGCTTCCAAGTTCTTTCAGCAAGTCATGATTATGAATGGTCTTTGTCATCTCCATCTGTGTTAGAAGTTATATTTGATAGCATTATGCTTGTGGATAGTTCGGTTAGTTTTGTTGAGAGTCAAGGTTTCTTTAAGTATAGGATTATTGTTAAAGATTCTCTTCCAGACCTTCAACCAACAGCAACACCAGCATATATTTACTTTGATTTAAATGCTCCAATTGTAACCAACCTACCAGAGGTTAATTTTATACCTAACTTCTCTGCAGGTGTTCAATCTACTGATATTTCTTGCAACGGAGCGAATGATGGAACTGCTACACTAAACATTGCAAGTGGTACTAGTCCGTATGTAATTAACTGGGATAATGGAGATACTACAAGTACGCTCACTAATTTATCTCAAGGCACCTACAGTGTAAACCTTACAGATGACAAGAACTGTGTATACACAGATTCATTAAGTATAATAGAACCAGCTGCCATTACATCTTCTAATACACAAACAATTTGTAATGGACAAAGTATTACAGTTGGAAGTAATACATATAATACTACAGGTACTTATACTGATATACTAACTGCATCTAATGGATGTGATTCTACCGTTACTACAAATTTGACTATTCTTCCGAATGTCACTTCAACTACAAATGAATCGGCATGTAATAGCTACAACTGGAATGGCCAAACGTATAATACTAGTGGAACTTATAATTATACTACTACAAATGCCAATGGATGTGACTCTACTGCTACTCTTAATTTAACGATTAATAATTCTACTTCTAGCTTAACAGTAAAGACTACTTGTGACAATTATACATGGTCTATTACAAGTCAGACGTATGCATCAAGTGGAACTTACACAAACATATCAACTAATGCCAATGGTTGTGTTCATACAGATTCATTAATCCTAATGATTAACAATTCTACCAGTTCTACAGCAAATGAATCAGCATGTGATAGCTACAATTGGAACGGACAAACATACACAGCAAGTGGAACATATAGTTGGATTGGAACCAATAGTGTTGGGTGTGATTCTACTGCTACTATTAATTTAACGATTAATAGTCCTACATCATCCACTACTAATGAATCAGCATGTGATAGCTATACTTGGAACGGACAAACATACACAGCAAGTGGAACATATAGTTGGATTGGAACCAATAGTGTTGGGTGTGATTCTACTGTTACACTAGCTCTAACGATTAATGATTCTTATAACAATACTGTTAACAGAAGTATCTGCTATGGGGAAAGTATTACAGTTGGAAACAATAGCTACAATCAATCAGGAACATATACCGATCAATTAACTACAATTAATGGTTGTGATAGTACTGTTACTTTGAATTTAACAGTAATAACTCAAATCACTTCTTTTATATCTCAATCTGGAAATGATATTTTAGTTAATGCTTTA
>MDTE01105933.1_pt1 | contig 12392 bp, 12 predicted proteins | sample 811231 | NCBI WGS metagenome assembly MDTE01 (sample SAMN05326651, study PRJNA326480) | marine metagenome | isolation source: seawater | place: Indian Ocean: Red Sea | collected 2010
AGCTATTATTATATTTGCTTCGGTTATTTATATTACCTACCGCGAATCATTTATTAAAAAAGATGTTCCTGCCACAAAACAAATTGATAGAGCTATTATAAATTAATTATTTATAGAAGGAATTAATACAAGTTTGCCAACGTACTTTTTTTTATTTTTTAAGTAGTAAAATTCCTTATTTCAAGTCTCCTTTTGAGCGCATTTCTTTTCGAATATTAGTGGCTGAAATTTTGTGAATTTTTTCACCTAAATCATGTTCTGTAAAAGTATAACCTACTCCTCTTCCATAAGAAATATCAACTATATTTGGAACTTTTATGACAACATAATCTTTCCCCTCAATATAACCGTGTGCAGCTAAACCTGCGATAATATTTTTTTTAACTTCTTCAAATTGAAAAGGATTATCATCTTGTCCTTCTACTCCCGCATGGACTCCTCCAACATCTCTATACATGATACAAACCTGTCCTGTTTTTTCTAATGCTTTTTTAAAAAGAGCTGTATGACCATCATGCCATGGCTGCCACCGACCAAGCATTTCAACCGTTGGTTTTTTCCAATCAAACATTTTTTATTTTCTCCGCTAATTGTTTTATTTCTTCATCACTTAAAAAAGAAGTTATATGAATGTCTGGATTTTTTGGTTTTTCAAACATTTTATTTGTATCATCAAACTTTTGACTACTAGATAATTGATCAGCATCAAATGGAAGGTTTTCTATATCTTTTAATTGGTTTAATTTTGCTGAAACAACTCTACCTGCCTTTACCGTATCGAGCCAAATCAAGCAGTCTGCCGCAAAAGAATCTCTTACACTGTTTGTGGGAGCGACAAAATCGCAAATTACATTCCTTCCTTGTGATTTTTCAAAATCTGCAAAGGCTCTCATTCTATTTGCTTGTCTAATTCTTCCTTCAATTTCAAAATCCCAATCATTTGAATATTTCCTAACAAAATCAGCATTATACCAAGCACAATTTTTTATGTGTTTTTGTAATCTTTCAGCTAACCAAGTTTTACCTGAGCCTGGAAGACCACAAACTAATATTTTCATAAAATGTCTTTCAATTATTTATATTGCCGTAAGCTACAAATGAAGGATTAACAATACTTTCTTTATTATTATAAAGGATTTTTTTACCGTCTAAGCTTTTAATATTTCCTCCAGCCTCACTTAATATTATATTTCCTGCAGCAATATCCCATTCGCTTGTTGGTCCAAAACGCGGATATATATCTACCTTCCCTTCAGCTATTTCACAAAATTTTAAAGAACTTCCTTTTTTAATAATATCAAATTTTGCAAAATTTTTTTTTGCCCAAGTCTCAACTTCCTGATTGAAATGAGATTTGCTTCCAATTATATTTATTTTATCTGATTTATTTTTTTTCTTGCATCTAATTTTAATAGATTGTGTTAAAGATTTTATTTCACTTGACGGATTTAACTTGTAACTCCCTCCACCAAGATTAGCATAATAAAGTAAAGATAATGCAGGTGCATAAATTACACCTAGCACAGGATAATTATTTTCTATTAATGCTATGTTTACTGTAAACTCGTCATTTTGATTAATAAATTCCTTTGTTCCATCAAGTGGATCAACAAGCCAATATTTTGACCAATCTTTTCTTAAACGCCATTCAACTAATGTTTCTTCTGATAAAATAGGTATATCTGAATTTAACTTAAGTAGTGAATTAATAATATATTTATTAGAAGCCATGTCTGCTTCGGTTAAGGGAGATTTATTATCTTTATAAGAAATCTTTAAATGAGTCTTATAGAATGTGTTAATTAATATTCCTGCTTGCACAGCTATATTAGAAACTGGCAACAAAAGTTCGTTCAAATATTGTTTATTCACGTTTTATTTGACTTTTATATAAATGAAAATATCATCATAGCATAATAGTTATTTTATTTAGTTATGATAAATATTTACGATATAATTCCAAAAGAAAAGCTTGATGTAGTATCAAATTCTATTGAAAAAGCTCATGGTCTTCCTAACGAGTGTTATTTAAATGGACCTTACTCAAAAATTGAGAGAAAAAAAATATTTGAAGATAAATGGGTTACTATAGGTGTTGCAAGCTCAATTCCAAATCCTGGTGATATTAAAACTTTTGATCTTTTAGGTATCCCACTGATCATAGTACGCGATAAAAAACAAAAAGTAAGGGTTTTTCATAATGTATGCAGTCATCGTGGTTACAAATTAATTCATGAATCTTGTTCTCTTAAAAATATACTACGTTGCCCTTATCATTCTTGGTCCTATGATTTTGAAGGTAACTTAGTAGCAACACCTCATCTAGGAGGCATTAATAAACATGAACATAGTGATTTTGATAAATCTAAAAATTCTCTAAAAGAAGTCCGCTCAGCTATATGGTTAGACTTAATTATGGTTAATATTTCAAATAATGAAATTACATTTGATGAATATATTAAACCACTTGAAGAAAGATGGTCAAACTTTTGGACAAAAGAAGATAAGTCACAAATCACTCATGCTGATGATTACGGTTATTTTTTATTAGAAGCAAAATGCAATTGGAAATTTGCTATAGAGAATTATTGTGAGAGTTATCATTTGCCTTTTGTACATCCTGGTTTAAATTCCTATTCTAAAATTGATGATCATTACCACATCCAAGGATTGCCTAACCGTTTTGCAGGACAAGGTACTGTTGTTTATAATCCGCAATTCAGAAATAATGAAAAATTTCCCACTTTTTCTGGATGGTCGAAAGAAAAAGAAAAGCATGCTGAATATGTAGCTTTATTTCCAAATGTAATGCTTGGTATTCATAAAGACCATTATTATGCTTATTGGCTAGAGCCAGTAAATCATGAATTTACTAAAGAACATATGGAAATTTATTATGTGGGGGTAGAAGCTGCACGAAGTGATAAATATAAATCATTAAGAAAACAAAATTTTGAGCAATGGCACAGCATTCAATCAGAAGATTTAAATATTATTGAAGGAATGCAAGCAGGAAGAAATTCACCAGCGTATAATGGAGGTAACTTTTCTCCAGTTTTGGACAATCCAACTCATCACTTTAATAAATGGGTTGCAACAAATATAATCTAAAACTTAAATTATAATTATTATTTCCAACCACCTATAGTCTTAACTTCTAGATATTCTTCTAAACCCCAAGTGCCACCTTCACGGCCATTTCCTGATTGTTTATAACCACCAAATGGCGTTCCATCATCTGTACCTTTGCCATTAATTTCAACTCCTCCTGAACGTAATTGCTTTGCAACACGTCTTGCTTTTTCTTTATCTTGAGTTTGAACATAATTAGTCAATCCATAAGATGTATCATTCGTAATATTTATGGCCTCTTCTTCATTTTCAAAAGGAAATATAGATAAGACAGGTCCAAAAATTTCTTCTTTAGCAATTCTCATTTCAGAAGAAACATTAGAAAAGATCGTAGGTCTAACAAAATAACCTTTTTCCAATCCTTCAGGACGATCAGGTCCTCCTGCTACCAATGTAGCACCCTCTGCAATACCACTTTTAATTAAATCCTGTATTTTATCAAATTGCGTTTTTGAAACTACTGGACCAATATGATCTCCTTTTTTAGAAGCTATATCAACTTTTGTACTATTTGCCTCTTCAGCAGCTTCTTTTATTGCTCTTTCGTAAATAGATTTCTCTACAAGCATTCTTGTTGGATGATTGCATGATTGTCCAGCATTGCCCATGACGTGTCTTACGCCTCTTTTAACTGCATCTGGGTCAGAATCTGCAAATATTATGTTACCACCTTTGCCACCTAATTCTAAACATACTCTTTTAATTGTATCTGCAGAATTTTTTGTAATAAGTCTGCCTGCTCTAGTTGAGCCAGTAAATGATACCATATCAACATCAATATGACCTGACAATTGAGTACCCACACCAGCTCCATCTCCATTAACTAAATTAAACACTCCTGGAGGAAATCCTGCTTCATGAATCATTTCTGCAAATAACATGCCTGACAATGGTGCTATTTCGGAAGGTTTTAGAACCATTGTACAACCTGCTGCAAATGCCGGTATAACTTTTAATGCAATTTGATTAATAGGCCAATTCCAAGGGGTAATTAAAGCACAAATACCAATTGGTTCATATGAGATATAATTATCAGACTTTTCATCATAGTTTGATTCAAAATTGAAATTTTTTAAAGTATTTATAAATTCTTTAATATGAACTGCGCCAGAACTACTTTGTTCGTTTGTTGCCCAATCAATAGGTGAACCATTTTCCATTGATATAGTTTCTGACATTTCATCCCACCGGGATTTATAAATTTCATATAATTTTTCTATAAGTAAAAGTTTTTCATCTTTAGAAGTTTGACTCCAACTAGGAAAAGCTTTTTTTGCTGCTGCTACCGCGGAATTTGTATCAGCATTATCTCCAAGAGAAATAGTAGCATAAGCCTGTTCATTTGATGGGTTAACTACCTCGAAATCATTTTGTTTTACAGGAGCTACCCATTTACCATCAATATAAAAACTTCTTTTATCTATCATATCTTCTATAATATATACTCCTTGTAAGGATTAGTAAATTTCTATTTAATGTTAACTTCGAATTTTTTCTCCTCTAGGATCGTATAATGGTTCTTCAATAATTTTTGCTTGATAAAAATTCCCATTTATTTCAATATCTAGTTTTGTATCTTTTTTTATTAATTCAATTGGAAGATATCCAAAAGCAATACTTTTATTAACGTAATGTGCATAACCTCCGGAAGTTACATAACCTACACATTTTTTATTATATAAAATTGCTTCATCATGAATAACATCAATATCTTTGGTCTCTACTACCATAGCTGTTAATTTTTTTTCCAATCCTTTATCTTTTTGATCAAGAGAAGCTTCTTTACCAATAAATTCTTTATTCCAATTAATAAACTGATCTAAACCAGATTCTATTGCCGTAAAATCAGGTCTATAATCTAATCCCCAAGCACCCCAGTTTTTCTCTAACCTTAATGACATTAAAGCTCTTGCTCCATATAATTTTAAATTTAAATCTTTTCCTTCATTTTCAATTTCCTCAAATAATTTTAATTGAAATTGAGGAGCTGTATATATTTCAAAACCTATTTCTCCTGTAAATGATAGTCTTGTTAATATAGCAGGAACACCTGCTACAAAAGTTTCTCTAATATCTCTAAATCTTAGAGAATTATGAGAAACATCTTCTCTACAGAGCTTAGATAGTAATTCTCGTGATTTTGGACCAGATATTGCAATTCCATGTAATTCATCTGAAAAATTTTTATATTCAACATCTTTACCAAATAATAAATTTTCAAACCATCTACGATGAGAATCTTGTAAAGCACCAGAACCAAAAAGTATAAATTTTTCTTCATTTAAACAAGCAACTGTTAAATCTCCTAATAGCTTTCCTTTAAAAGATAATAATGGAGATAAAGAAATTCTTCCTATCGAAGGAATAGTGCCTGCTAAAATATAATTAAGAAATTTTCTTGCTCCTTTTCCAGAAATAATATGTTTTGCAAAATTTGCAATTTCTGAACATCCTACATCATTTCGAACTGCATTAACTTCAGCTGCAACATACTCATGAGCACGAGATCGTTTAAAGGTTGGCTCTTCAAAAGCATCTTGTTTATTTTTTGCAAACCACAAAACATGCTCTAATCCAAAACTATCTCCCATTACTGCTCCTCTTTCAATAAATCGATCATAAAGAGAAGTTGTCTTTTGTTTTCTTCCTTTGGGAAGTGTTTCATTAGGAAAAGTCATTATAAATCTTCGTTCATAATTTTCAGATGATTTAATAGTTCCGTATTCAGGAGAAGCATAATTTCCAAAACGAGCGATATCCATTGCCCAAACATCAATAGAAGGCTCTCCTTCTATTATCCATTCTGCTATAGATTTTCCAACACCACCAGCCTGACAAAATCCAGCCATAACAGCAACGGCTGTCCAATAATTCTTTTTGCCTGGCACTGGTCCAATTAAAGGATTTCCATCTGGTCCAAATGTAAAAGGACCATTTACAATGTTTTTTATGCCTGCTTTTTCTAAAGCAGGAATCCGTTTAAAACCTATAGCCAATCTATCTTGAATATTTTCTAATTTTGGATCTAGAAGTTCATGGCCAAAATTTAGTGGAGTTCCTTGCACTTGCCAAGGAGTGGATTTTGCCTCGTATGTCCCAAGTAACATGCCTTTTCCTTCTTGGCGAAAATATATATTTCCATCAAAATCCGTACCAACTGGAAGTCGTGTACTCTTGTCTAAAGCCTCAATTTCTGGAATTGATTCGGTTATAAGATAATGATGCTCCATTGGTTGTATAGGTAAATTTATTCCAGCCAACTTTCCAACCTCTCTTGCCCATAAACCTGCAGCATTAATAATTATTTCAGTATGTATATTACCCTTTTCTGTAATCACATCCCAAGTACCATCAGCTCGTTGGTTAGTTTCTATAACAGGTGTATGTACATAATATTTTCCACCATGGATTTTTGCTGATTTTGCATATGCATATGTTACGCCAGTAGGATCAACTTCAGCATCAATTGGATCCCATAATGCAGCAATGTAATGCTTTGGATCAATTAAGGGATTTTTTTTAGCAACCTCCTCTAAAGAAATAAATTCTTGATCAAGTCCCATATAACGTGCTTTTGATCGTTCTCTTTTTAAATAATCATGCCAAGCGTCATTAGAAGCTAAATAGAAACCTCCATTTTGTTTCATTCCTACTGAATGCCCAGATGTCTCTTCGATTTCTTTATACAAATTAATTGTATAAGCCATCAATCTTGAAATATTCGGATCAGATGAAATAACATGTACATTTCCTGCTGCATGCCATGATGAGCCAGAAGTTAATTCATTTCTTTCAATAAGGATACAATCCTTTAATCCAAACTTAGAAAGATGAAATAATATCGAACATCCAACAACGCCTCCGCCAATTATGACAACTTTAGCGTTGCTTTCCATATTATTTAATAGTCTTTACTTAAATCAGTATTAATCTTTAAAAATGATTCATCCTCGCCATGTAACCAATGCCTACTTATATCAGGATAATACTTGTAAGAAATTGGCTTTCTTCCTAAAGCTATTGACATTTCTCTTACATGATGTGGTTCAGCTCCACAACAAATACCAATGAAGTTAATATTTTTTTCCTTACATTCTTTAGCAAACTCTGCCATTTCAAATCTATTACAATATAAATGGTCTAAAGCTACTGGAAAAGCATTGTCACCAGGAATACATGTACATTCACTATCAACTATTTCCTTTGGTTGATTTAAAAATCCAGGATACTCTTCTGATGTTCTATATGGCACAGGCAATGCTGCTACATGACAAGAAACTTTTTCTCTAATTCTGGGTAACAATTTCATTGTCATTTTTGGTCCTCTATAACAATTTAATCCAACAACATCAGCTCCTTGATCTTCCATCATTTTGCATGCATCTTCTGGTGTTACTCCATCTCTAGTTAAATCTCCTTTAGGAATAGCAAAGTTTGTTACAGCAACAAGGCCTTCATCTTTAATTGCTTTTAGAGCAATCTTCATCTCTCCAACAAAATTTATTGTTTCTGCGATAACAAAATCTACTCCTGATTCTTTTGCCCATCGAACTTGTTCCTCGTACATTTTTTGACATTCTATATGGCTTTGTTTATCTTTTGGATCATAAATATTGGTATTAGCTACATCTCCACAAACCATAAGATCTAGATCTGGAAATTCTTTTGCCGTATCATGAGCAATTTTTAAAGCGTTTTTTTGAAGGGGTTCTAAAAGTTCTTCTTTTCCAATTAATCGCATTTTTTCACGATGTCCATAATAAGTAAAAGCTTGGACTATATCTGTGCCTGATCGAATAAATTCTCGATGCAATTGTATTAAAACTTCAGGATGTTCAAGTACAACTTCTGGAACAAAAGCACCTGCTGACAGATACCCTCTTCTTTCCATTGCAAATAAATATCCTTCAGCACAAAGAATTGGGCCTTCATTTAATCTATGTATTAAATCTTTACTCATAAAAATTCTTAATTCTGAATTAGTCTAATCATTTTTTGTTGAAGTGAAAATAGTTTTCTTTAATGCTTAAACTCTAAGTATGGATAAAAAAAATACATCAAACAAAGTGCCTATTTATAAACTAACTTCAAAAAAAGAAGTTTTAGAATATTATAAAAAATGGGCTAAAAAAAATCAGTATAACAAAGATATGGTAATATGGGATTATATAGCCCCACTTCATGCTGCTAATTTACTTAATCAATATTCTACTGATAAAAAAATAAAAATTTTAGATGCTGGTTGTGGATCAGGTCTAGTGGGAGAAGAATTAACTAAACTTGGATATACAAATATCATAGGAATAGATTTTTCTCAAAATATGCTAGATCTAGTTGATAAAAAAATTTATCAACATTTAGAAATTATTGATTTAAATAAAAATTTAAAATACCAAGATAATCATTTTGATGCAATTACTTGCGTTGGTACTTTTACTTATGGTCACGTAAAAGCAAAAACGCTTAATGAATTTATTCGTATTACAAAACCAAAAGGTTTAATATGTTTTACTATTAATGAAGGAATATACACCGAATATAAATTTGATGAAAAAATAAAAGAATTAACAAACAACAACTTTTGGGAAATTTTAGAATTTCATAAGTCACCTTATATTGTCAACAAAGATGTTGAGGCATGGCTGTGTATAGCTAAAAAAAAATAATTTATTTATTTATTTTATCTTTAAATTTATTTAGTGCTTTTCCAGCACCAATATCATATTTGGCCAATACACGTTGTATTGCAACTAAACATTCATCACGTACTTTTTCCATCTCTCTTATTGATTTACCAGACGCTTGATTTTCTACTCCTTCAACAAAACTATTAATAATTTTTTCATTTAATTTAGGGGCCTTTAAGTGCGACCAAGGCCATTCTAGAGCTGGGCCAAATTGTTCGATAAAATGTCTAGCTCCGCCTTTGCCTCCAGCTATCATGTAGATTTGATTCATACCCATTATAGCCCATCGCAAACCTGGACCATAAACTATACTGTCATCCAATTCTCCTGTTGTTGCAATATCATCATTCAGTGCATGTAGTATTTCTCTCCACATTGCTTCTTGTAAGCGATCAGAAATATGTCCTGGCACTTCCTTGCGTACCATTAAGGGATGCATGCCTATTGATTCATAAAAGTTTTTAGCTATTTTTTTAATATTTTTTGATGTTCTTTTTCCTCCAACTATTTCTACAAGAGGACACAAATATACTGGATTAAAAGGATGGCCTACAATAAATCTCTCTGGAAATTTCATATTCTTTTGAAGTTCTGATGGCATAAAGCCTGAAGTTGAAGAAGAAATTATAATATCTTCTTTTGTTACATCGGCAATAGTTTTAAGTGATTTCCTTTTTATATCTAAAACTTCAGGTATATTCTCTTGAATAAAGTCTACTTGTTGAGACATTAAAATTGGATCTGTTGTAAAAGTTAATGTACCTTTGGAAGGTAAATTAATGCCTTCTGTTAAAGCTTTAATTGATGGAAAAGCATTTTCCACAGCTTCATTTAACCATTTTTCCATTTTAGAATCAATATCGGCTGCAACAACATTAACACCAGCATGTAAAGCTCTGGCTGCCCATCCGGCGCCTATGACGCCTGTTCCTAACAAACCTAAAGTTTTAATTTTTTTCATCTAAACAATTTATCAAAATTACACTAAATCAAGAGGAAGACTGCTTAATTTCTTTAATCCATTATTTGTTACTAAATACTGATCTTCCAGTTTAGCTCCTTCTTCGGCTCCCTCTTCTCCAATATAACTTTCAACACATACCACCATATTTTCTTCAAATATGCCACTGTAATCTCCATTACTATAATCTTTATTTGGATATGCAATAAAGGGCCATTCATCACTCATTCCAACTCCATGTATTTGACAAGGATAATGATTATCAAAACAATTTTCTGGAAGTTGCCAAGCTTTTTCTGCAAATTCTCTAAATGATAATCCTGGTTTAATTAATTGTTCATTATATTTTACATTTTCGTAAGCTAGACTATGAATTTTTTTTTGATAACTACTCAACTTTCTTCCTTCAACAAATGTCCTAGAAATGTCAGCACAATATCCATAAGGGCCAACCATGTCTGTATCAAAAGCAACAATGTCACCTTTTTGAATAATTCTATTATTACATTCCTGAAACCATGGATTAGTTTTTGGTCCTGAATTGAGTAATCTTGTCTCAAACCATTCACCTCCATTTTCAATATTTGTTTTATGAAGAATAGACCACAATTCTTCCTCTGTCATTCCAGCTTGTAAACTATCATGCATCAAAGAGATTCCTTTTTCAGCCGTCTTAACTGAAGCCTTCATACAAATTATTTCATCATCAGATTTTATTGATCTAGCAATTTCTAATAACTTTTGTGCATTTAATATTTTGTAATTATAATTATTATTTAAAGCATTAATGCCAGCCGGATCACAAACATCAATGGCAATATTATCATTTTCAGAGCTATATTTCTTCATTAAGTCATCAATAATTTTTGACCATTCTAGTGCTTTATCATAAACTTTATTGCCCCAAGAAAAATAATCCCAACTTATTACTTCTCTCACTTCATCTATTGTACAATTATTTTCATAAATGTGCTCACATTTTGGATATTCAAATAATACTACTGGACCACTTGCAGGAATAAAAACATAACGAGTCATTAAGTGAAAAGAAAATATAGACATATTTCTTGTATCAGTTGCATAACGAATATTTATTGGATCAAATAATACACATGCGCCTATATTATTTTTAGATAACTGATCTCTTACTCTGTTTAATCGATACATTCGCATACGATCAAAATCAATTTGATCTTCATATAGCTTTGGCTTTACTTGAGCGTCTAAAACATCTTTATTTATATCGCCAAATTTAGGGCCAATTTTTCTTTCCCTATTTTTTGAATTAAATAAATCCATTTTATCCTTTTATTAATACTGTTATATATTTAAACATATTTTCAAAAAAGTTTATCATAATATATTTAAAATTCATGCTATAATACTAAATAAATGATTCAATTAGATTTAATAAATTTTACACCAGTAAGTTCATCTATTGGAGGAATATTAATTGGCTTAGCCGTTATTATTTTTTTTATTTCTACAGGTCGTTTGGTTGGCGTAAGTGGAATCCTAAATAATTTATTAACTAAGTCATTAAATCGAACAATTAATTTTTTATTTGTCGCAGGTCTAATTACAGGACCTATTATATTTATGTTTTTTGCAAACAATCCTATTCCTTTTAAACTAACTTCATCTATCCCTTTAATAATTATTGGAGGTTTGCTAGTGGGTTTTGGTACCAAAATAGGAAGTGGTTGCACTAGTGGTCACGGAGTAAGTGGCATAAGTCGTTTTTCAACTCGTTCAATTCTTGCTACCTTCATATTTATGCTTGCTGGAATATTAACAGTATTTTTTTTAAGAATGATGGAATTTAATTTATGATTCAAAAAATTTTAGTTTTTATAAGTGGAGTAATTTTTGGTCTAGGCTTAACTATATCTAATATGACTAATCCTGCGAAAGTGATTAGTTTTCTAGATTTATTTGGTTCTTGGGATCCTTCATTAGCTTTTGTAATGGGAGGCGCTATATTAGTTACTGCTCCTTTGTTATATATATTAAGAGATAAAGAGAATTTAGTTTTAGTTTCTCATATTGATTTACCAAATAAAAAAAATATTGATTCACCATTAATAATAGGGTCGTTTTTATTTGGAATTGGTTGGGGTGCTGTTGGTTTTTGTCCAGGGCCAGCAATATCTTCAATTGCTCTTCTCAATCCTCTAGGACTTTTATTTGTTGCATCAATGATCGTAGGTTTTTATTTAAGCCAAATCATTAATTAACTTTTATATTATTTTTTAACATTTAGTTTTTTTACACAACGTCCTTGTAACCTTGGGGTTTATATATAATATAAAATTATGAAAACTAAAAAAGAAAGTTGCAAAGGAAAAAATTACAACTTAGGAGAAATTTATGGATAACAAATTATTTGAAAAAGGTTTAGAAAAAAGAAAGGCGACATTAGGTGCTGAATACGTAGAAAAAAATCTTGCAAATGCAGATGATTTTACACGTCCTTTTCAAGAAGCAATGACAGCATGGTGTTGGGGATTTGGATGGGGAGATGAAACTATTGATCCAAAAACACGGTCTATGATGAATCTTTCAATGATTGGAGCTTTAGGAAAAATGAATGAGTGGGAAATACATTGCCG
>MDTE01045975.1_pt1 | contig 12391 bp, 13 predicted proteins | sample 811231 | NCBI WGS metagenome assembly MDTE01 (sample SAMN05326651, study PRJNA326480) | marine metagenome | isolation source: seawater | place: Indian Ocean: Red Sea | collected 2010
TTAGTTGAGCCAGATGTTTATGGAAAAAATGAGAAAACTCTTACGAAAGAAGATCTCAAGGATTCAATTATTAAACCAAATGGGAATATTGAGAAAAATAATAGAATAATAGGATTGAGAATAAAAAATAAGAACTTTGTAGGGTATCCAACGCCCTCAAGAAAGCAAGAAATTTTTTCTCAGACAATGGTTGATTTTGGATATCCTGAACATTCAACACCTGGTTATAGAATTAAAAGTCATGTGCATCCTGATAACCTTGATAAGCAAAAAAATGAGTATGTTTTATTACCAAATTTTCGTCTTCCTACTCATATACATTCAAGATCAGCAAATGCAAAATGGCTTACAGAAATTGCACATCGTAATCCAGTTTGGGTGCATCCTATTGATGCTGAAAAACTATTTTTAAAAGAGGGTGATCTATTAAAGATAAAAACTGAAATTGGATGGTTTGTTGATAAAGTGTGGATTACTGAAGGGATTAAACCTGGAATAGTTGGATGCTCACACCATATTGGACGATGGAGGAGACAACAAGATGAAGGCAATCGTTTTATGACCAATACAGTGGATATTACTGAGATTAATAATGGCGAATGGCGTATGCGCACCTTATCTGGGATTGAACCCTGGGATACAAAGGACCCTGATACTAAACGTATTTGGTGGAGAGATGGTGGTGTCCATCAAAACATAACTCACCCGACAAATCCAGATCCGATTTCTGGTGCACACTGTTGGTTACAGAAAGTTACTCTTTCCAAGCCTGATAAAGACGAGGAGTATGGTGATGTTTTTGTTGATACAAATAAATCTTTTGCTCATTTTAAAAAATGGAACAGACTGGCGCTAGAAAGAGAGGTACATCCAGAGGGTCTTCGAAGGCCACTGTGGATGGGTAGACCGCTAACTCCAAAAATTGAGAGGTTTTATCTTAAAAAGAAATAATATAATAATCGGTAGGCATTTTATTTTTGGAATGTAAATGGAGGTTTGAAACTCAATCAATATTTTATTAAATAATGCTTCAATTTTCTCATAAATCAATAACAGATATACTATTTTGGGTCACTAGAAAAAAGTGGCTTATTATGTCTTTTGCTCTTTGTTTTCTATTTTTTTATTTACCATCACCTGATGGTTTATCTTCTCAAGGACATAGAACCTTGATAATCGTTATAATCGCACTTATTTTGATTATAAGTGAAACTATCCCGCTGCCCGCGGTTGCTATATTAATTTTAATAATGCAGGTAATTCTTGGTCTTGATACCGCTGATGGAGTAGCCTCTTCATTTATGAGTGATGCTGTTTTTTTTATCATGGGATCATTGATGATGGCTGTGGCAATTGTTTATCAGGGGTTAGATAAAAGATTAGCGCTTCTTATTGTTAATATTACAGGGAATAAAACATCAAAAATAGTAATCGGTTTTGTAGGTATTTCCGCAATACTTTCTTCATTTATTGGAGAGCATACGGTATCGGCAATGATGCTTCCTGTAGCATTAGCTATAATTAGAAATTCTGGATTGCATATTAACAAGAAGTCTAATCTCTCTAGTCTTCTCTTATTCTCTATCGCATATGGATGTGCAATGGGATCAATTGGAACACCATCAGGGGGCGGGAGGAATGCAATAATGATTGGTTATTTATCTGAATTTGGATTAGCCAATATTTCTTATATTGATTGGATGAAGTATACATACCCAATACTAATAATTGAAATTCCAATTGCAGCTTTAATTCTTTGGTTTACTTTTTTGCCTGATCAAAAAAACTTAGACTCAGCAATAAGAAAAATAAAGGTTGAGGTTGCTAAGGAAGGAAAAATCACTGATAATCAGTGGATTTCAATTTTAATTTTTTTATTTGTTTTCTTTTGTTGGGTTTTTCTAAGTCCAAAATTGGGATTAGGTATTATTGCTCTGTTTGGTGTTTTTCTCTATCTTTCTTTTGGTTTGATTGATTGGAAGGAAATTAGTGGGAGCACTAATTGGGGTGTGATTTTACTTTTTGGTGCTGCGATATCAGTTGGTATCCAAATGAAAGAAACTGGTGCTGCCCTATGGGTTGCAGAAACTGCGATAACCAATCTTAAATATGTTTTCAATGATATATTTTTAGTTCGTTGGATAATATCAGTTTTTTTCACAGGACTATTGACCAATTTATTGAGTAATGCTGCCACGGTTGCAGTATTAGGGCCTATAGTTCTTGATATGGGAGGGAATCCTTTAATCGTGGGTATAGCTACATCGGTAGCATCTGCTTTTTCCTACTTGACAATAGTAGCTTCTCCAACCTGCATGATTATTCACTCTACTGGTATTATTAGTTCTAGAGATTACCTAAAAGCTGGCTGGAAATTATTTTTTATTTCGAATATTATTTTAATATTAGTATCTTACTTTTATTGGCCATTATTGATATGAAAATTTTAATTGCAATAAGTAGTAAAGAACATTCAGAATCAACCTTAAATATGGGTATGCAGGTCGCGAAAGCTTTTAATGCGTCAACCACTATCGTAGATGTTGGTAAGAAGATTAATGATTTTAGTCTTAAAGATGTTACAATGGTTAGGGAAAGGATGGAGTCTTGGGATATTGATAGGCCAGGTATTGATGTCTTAGAATGGGCATTTAAATATCTTGCTAAAAATAAATTTATTGAGTCAACTTCGATTGAAGCTGGATTTTCGAAAAATACTATAGTTGAAACGACTAAAGGTCGATTAGAAGTTTTTTTAAAGGAAACATTCTGTGATAATGTTAACCTAATTTTAAGAAATGGTGATATTGTTTCCGAGCTAAGAGATGAAGTTGAAAAAGGTAATTATGATGTAACAATTATAGGAGGTAGTAAGCAACATGGTCTGGCTCGAGATTTGGTACAGTATATAAATAGTTCCATCTTAATTGTTAATCAATTTGATATTAAAAAACAATATCGTGTTTTATTAGCTGTGGATGATTCTCATGGTACTTGGAAAGCGGTAAAGTACGGAGCAAGAGTTGCTCAATCACTTAATAATGGGGTTGATATAATTACTGTGAGCAAAACAGAAAATTTTGGCAATGGATATAAAAGTGCATTTGAAAAAGCTTCAAAATTTTTGAGGAGGTTAAATATTAATTACAAAAGGTATCTTAAAAATGGTGATCCTGTTGAAATAATTATAGGCTCATCAGGTGATAATCATATTATTGTAATGGGTAATTCAACAAAGAGTCCATTGGTCAAATTTTTTTCTGGTAGCAAACCACTTTCCGTAATGGAAAAGAGCACTAGTCCTATACTCATTGTAAAATAATATTTTAGGGGAGATTATATGATACAATCTTTGGACTTATCAACATTAGTTGGTATTATAATTTTATTTCTTCTTCTAGTCCCAGCAGTGCTTTTGGTCTATCTTTTTATTCATGATAGAATGCAAAGCCAACACTCAGTTTTGCGAAATTATCCTATTTTGGCAAGAGTTAGATATTTTTTAGAAATGATGGGTCCGGAGCTAAGACAGTACATGTTTGACTCAGATGATGGTGGGAAGCCCTTTAGTAGAAATGATTTTTCTAATATTGTTGTTCAAGGTAAATATTTAAAAACGGTTATTGGCTTTGGATCAAAACGTGATTTTGATAAACCGGGCTTTTATCTTAGAAATTCCATGTTCCCAAAACAGAAAGAGGAAATGAAAATTCTTACAGTCCCTAAGATAAAAACAATGCGTTATGTTGGGACCGAGGGTCTTTTTTCTCGCACTGAACGTTTAGAAGAGGTTGATGTTTCTCCATGGACACTAACTGATGAAAATGCAATCATTATAGGTCCGAATTGTAAAAACCCGTGGATAGTTCGTGGTCCGGTGGGAATGAGTGCAATGAGCTATGGTGCATTAGGCGAGAATGCAATCAGTGCAATTAGTTATGGTCTTGGCATGGCAACAGGTTCTTGGGTTCACACTGGAGAGGGGGGCCTTGCCCCATATCATACAATTGGAGGCGGAGACGTAATAATGCAGATTGGATCAGGCATTTTTGGGGTCAGAAATGAAGATGGTACTTTCAGCTGGGAAAAGTTTAAGGAAAAAGCAGAAAATCCACATGTTAGATGTTTTGAAATAAAACTAGCACAAGGAGCAAAAATAAGAGGCGGACATGTTGAAGGAAGCAAAGTCAGTGAGGAGATAGCCTCTATTAGAGGTGTCACTCCTTGGAAGACAGTTGATTCTCCCAATCGTCATAATCAGTTTAATGATTTACCTAGTTTATTTGATTTCATTGATGAATTAAGAAATAATGGGGGTAAGCCAGTAGGAATAAAAATAGTAATGGGTGGACCAGATTCTGCTGATGAACTTTCAAAAGAAATGAATAAAACAGGAAGGGGTCCTGATTTTATTACAGTAGATGGTGGAGAGGGAGGTTCTGGTGCTACCTATCAGGAAATGGCTGATAGCATGGGTCTGCCGATAATGTCAGGACTAATTTATACTGATAATGCACTTCGAAAATATGGAGTCAGAGATAGGGTCAAAATATTTGCAAGCGGAAAATTATTTAGTCCGGATAAAATTGCTATTGCTTTAGCATCAGGAGCAGACTTAATTAATATAGCAAGAGGAATGATGATTTCTGTTGGCTGTATAGGCGCTCAAAAGTGTCATACGAATCACTGTCCTGTTGGTGTTGCAACAACAGATAAAAAACATCAAAGAGCTCTTGTGGTTGATGAAAAAAAATGGAGGGTTTTAAACTATGTTATTACACTTCGAAATGGGTTACATACTCTGGCTGCTGCTTCAGGAATTGATTCCTATTCAAAGTTTAATCGGAACCATGTTGTTTATAGAGACGAATATGGGAAAGTAACATCATTGGAAAGTTTATTTCCCTACCCTTCTCAATAGTTTTTAGAGAAATTTATTGATCTCAATTTGAAAAATATAATTGATGTATTAATTTAATATCATAAAAATCGAGGTAAACTTATGGAACTTATTCATCCTATTTTTAAATGGCTTCATGTTGTTGCGGGCATAATGTGGATTGGGCTACTATATTTTTTCAATTTTGTTAATACAGGTTTCGCACCAACTATGGATGGAGACACAAAGAAAAAAGTGGTTCCTGAACTTATGCCACGAACTTTATATTGGTTTCGCTGGGGAGCAGCATGGACCTGGTTCACAGGCACAATATTACTTGGTGTGATTTACTATCATGGTGGCTTAACATTTGAGAATCCAGACGTTAGTGGTTATGGATTAGAATTTTTCGTAATGGTTGGGATCACATTTTTAGGTGTTTTTGCATATGATGCTCTCTATAAGTCACCACTTGCTTCTAATGTTCCATTGGTTACAGCTATTAGTTTTATAATTTTATGTGTTATTATTTTTGTGATGAAGGAGTGGGCAGGGTTTAGCTATAGATCATACAATATACATTTGGGGGCTTTATTTGGAACAAATATGGCTTTTAATGTCTGGTTTCGTATATGGCCTGCGCAACAGAAAATTATTTCTGCTATCAAAAATGGGGATGCCCCTAACGCAGATTTATTAGGTCTTGCTGGTTTAAGATCAAAACATAATACTTACATGTCTGTTCCATTGGTTTGGACCATGCATAATCAGCATCATGTTACCGCACCTACTATTTTTGGTATACCTTCAGAATTTTCATGGTTACTTTTAATGGCTATGGTAGTCTTAGGCTGGCACATTGTATGGCAATTATATAAAAAAGCTGGTTCAATTAAAGGCTTCTAAATAGGTTTTTGAGTCTTTTAAATAGAATCTTTATTTTCAAAGATTCTATTTAATCTCTATAGATATAAAGTGTTTACCTAATGAATACAGTAGCCATCGTATAATATTTTATATTGCAAAATTTTTTACATTGTAGCGGTGTGTTGAATATTAGAGCCAGAATTAGTTAAAATAGATTGAATCGTAGTTCAGCAATAGCCCTTGTAATATTTACTGGTATTTTGTGGAGCACGGGTGGTTTTATAATTAAGTTGATTTCTTGGCCTCCTTTGGCAATAGCAGGTATAAGAAGTGGGATTGCTTTTATTGTTGTATCGTCTTATGATAAACCAAATAAAATTCCAAGAGATAGATATACTATCATTGGTGCGATTTGTTTTTCAATAATGGTTATTTGTTTTGTTTTGGGAAACAAATTAACCACTGCAGGAAATACAATTTTGATTCAGTATACAGCCCCAATATATGTTGCTATTTTTGGGTTTGCATTTCTAAAGGAAAAATCAAGGCTAATTGATTGGATAACAATTGGAGTAGTATTTATTGGTTTAAGTTTGTTTTTTCTTGACGATTTGTCTATAAAAGGGTTTTGGGGAAATATAGCCGCAATTTTTTCAGGTTTTGGTTTTGCTGGTTTAACACTTTGTTTAAGAAAACAAAAAAATAGTAGACCAATAGATTCTATATTATTAGGCAATCTGATTACATTTGTTTTGTGTTTCCCATTTATTGTACAACAAACAACATCTAATTTTCAAGAATGGTATTATATAATCTTCTTAGGAGTTATACAACAAGGGTTATCATATATAGTTTTTAGTATTGCTATAAAAAATATTAGGGCCCTTGATGCAGTGATTTATACTGTATTTGAACCATTATTCAATCCTTTTTTTGCATATCTTTTCTTAGGTGAGACAATGGGAGTTTTTGCTATAGTTGGAGGGTCTATTATTTTCTTATGTGTTACCATTAGGGGGTATTATCAAATTAAAGAGCCCTTATAAACTAGGACTCTTTAATTTTGGAACTCGTATTATGACCCGAACAAATTTTATTGCTTTGATATAAGAATTTATATTTCTTTAAGTTTATTTTGAATTCCATTATAATCAGGTTCTTCTCCAGGATTAGGGGCTATCCATTTGTATACAATGTTTCTATTTTTAATTATGAAAACAGCTCTATTTGCGCATGTATATCCATCAATTCCCCCAAGCCCTGTAAATAGAACACCATAAGATTTTATCACAGACCTATCCAAGTCTGATAATAATTCAAATTCAAGATCATAATTTTTTGAAAACGCTCCATTAGCCCAAGGCGAGTCAACACTTATTCCAAGAATAGTTGCATCAAAAGTATTGAATGTTTTAAGGTTCTCTTGTAGCGTACACATCTCGGTATCGCAGACTCCAGTAAATGCTCCTGGGTAAAATGCTAAAATAACAACCTTATCTGAAAAATCAGATAAAGAGACATCCTCTTTGTTTGTATTTTTTAGTGTGAATTCAGGCGCTAGATCATTTACATCTATCATGATTTGTTCCTTTTTTAAAAACCGTGTTCCAATTTATGAGCGGCAATTTACAAAATTAAAAATTTTAAAATATAATATTTTTATAGTAATAGTAATTATTACTATTTAGTAAATTTTCCTATGAGATTTAGCTTTCAAAGAAAAGTTATAAGAGATATTGTCAAGTCTACAAAAACCCATCCCTCTGCTGATTGGATATTTAATAGGGTTAAGACTATTATACCTAATATTAGCTTAGGTACAGTTTACAGAAACCTGAAATACCTAGAAGATGTAGGCGAAATAAATACTATTTCAGATGGACAAGTAAAAAGATATGATGGAAATACAAAAGGACATCATCATTTGAAATGTAAAAAATGTGGAGATTTGATTGATATTAATAACTACAACAATATTGTATCAAAAAATATTATGAATAAATACAATTTTAAAGTTGAGGAAGTTAATCTTACGATACTGGGAGAGTGTCAAAAACATAATACAACGAACGAATAAGGAGAAAAAATGAGTTTAGAAGGAACTAGCACATTAGAGAACCTAAAAGCAGCATTTGCTGGTGAATCCCAAGCCAATCGCCGCTATCTCTATTTCGCACGTCAGGCAGATATAGAAGGCTACCCTGAAGCAGCGGGTGTTTTTAAAAATACTGCAGATGGTGAAACAGGGCATGCTTTCGGACATCTGGAGTTTATGGAAAAACAAGGTGGAGGTGATCCCGCAACCGGTAAAGAGATTGGTGATACAGAACTAAATCTTGGTGCTGCAGTAGCAGGTGAAACCTATGAATACACAGAAATGTATCCTGGGTTTGCAAAAACTGCTCGCGAAGAAGGTTTTGATGAAATCGCTGAGTGGTTTGAGACTTTAGCGCGTGCAGAAAAATCGCATGCGGGTAAATTTCAAGAAACTCTAGATAATTTATAATAATATCTCTCGATAGCGGGTTAATTTGCAACCCGCTATCACCTAACCACTTTTCGCATGATTAATCATTCCAACACTGAAAATACGGTTTATGATATTAACAATGGACTTTATTGGAATAGAGGGTCTCTATATAGTGAAATGGATCGGGTATACGATATATGTATAGGGTGCCGACTTTGTTTTAACCTATGTCCGTCATTTCCTTTTCTTTTTGATGCAATTGATCAAGCAGGAGATAATAAAAGGAAGCAAGCCATTATTGAAGGGAGAGCCTCAGAAATAATTGAGGATCGGGAATATTTAAATTTGCCTGAGGGTGAGCATGCTGTTGAGGCGAGCAATGAAGTAGAGTTTAGGGGCGAAATCACAGACCTTTCGGATGAAGAACGCTGGAAAGTTGTAGATCTTTGTTATCAATGTAAACTATGTGACCCTATTTGTCCTTACACCCCTGGTAAAGAGCACGAGTTTAAGCTTGACTTTCCTAAATTGATGACAAGAGCTCAAGCAATAAGGACAAAAGAAACGGGTGTCAGTTTTAGCGATAAATTTTTAGCAAATACTGATTTTATTGGTTATTTAGGTTCAGTTTTTGGTTTCATCTTAAATTTTTTGAATAAAATCACCATTTCTAGATACTTTATGGAAAAATTAGTTGGAATTCATCATGCAAGAGTTTTACCTGATTTTCAAGCAACTACTTTTAAAGATTGGATTAAAAATAGAGATAGAAAAATAAAAAATCCAAAGGACAAGGTCGTTATTTTTGGAACCTGTTTTACAAATTCACATGATCTAGAACTCGGAAAAGCAGCAATCGCAGTTTTAGAACATAATAACATTGAATATATTTTTCCTGATCAGCATTGCTGTGGTGCTCCTTTTTTAAGTCCTGGTGATTTTGAGGGCTTTAAATACCAAGCAAAGTCTAATATTGATACTTTCTCGTATTATATTGATAGAGGATATAAGATTGTTGTTACTGGTCCTCCAACATGTAGCCTGACTCTGAAAAAAGAGTACCTAGACTATATTGATAAAAATGATAAAATAGAAAAAATTTCTTCTAGCACATACGATATTTCAGAATACTTAATTATGTTGAATAAAGAAGGAAAATTAAAAACTGATTTTAAGAATAAAATTGGTAAAACCAGTTATCATGTTAGTTGCCACTTAAAAGCCCAGAAAATTGGTTTTAAAGGAAGAGATATTTTAAAATTAATTTCTGATAGCAAGATTAATCTGATTAACCGCTGTAGCGGAATGGATGGAGGCTGGGGCATGAAAACCGAAAATTTTGAGGAATCTATTAGAGTTGCAGAAAAGTGCATAAATGATATAAACCAAATAAAATCAGATACTGTATGTTCTGACTGCTCATTAGCAAGTCACCAATTAAAACAGGCAAGTCAGAATAAGATTGTCCCTAGTCATCCTATTTTAGAATTATCTAGGGCATATGATTTAAAAATTGAGTAAGGGAGGATAAAATATGGAAAATATTCAAATATCTGAATTAATGAATATCATTGAATATGAAAAGATCCGGCAAAAGTATAGAAATGATTTGATTTTATATAAAAAATCAAGGAGAGTTGAAATAGGGCCAAATATTACTGTTACCTTTGAAAACAAAAGGACTATGAAATTTCAAATTCAAGAAATAATGCGTGCTGAGAGAATGGTTCATGATCACCAAATAGAAGAAGAAATAAAAGTATATAATTCTTTGCTACCAAAAAACAACGAACTCAGTGCTACATTATTTATAGAAGTTGCTGATGAATCAAAAATAAAATCTGTTCTAAATAGTTTTATTGGATTAACAAATGGAGAAAATCTTTATTTTAAAATTGGTGATTCAAAAATTCCAGCTATCTTTGAATCAGGCCGCGAAGAAGAAGATAAAATTAGTTCTGTTCATTACATTAAATTTGAATTTAACCAGGACTATATTTCATTGTTCAAAGATGAAAATAAAGATGTCATTTTAGAGATTAATTATAAAAAATATTTATACGGTGTCGAATTAGATAAGCTTACTAGGGATTCTCTAATCCGAGATTTAAATGGGAATTAAAATTTTTTAATATTACAATAATTTTTTATTTTCTATATTCTATAAAAATCAAGCGTGCTAAGTTTAATGGATTAATTTGAAATTACCCTTAATTACTATCTTTTTTTTGCTGCTAAATATAAAAAATGAATCAAATTTTGTATTGAATAAAAAAACATACCAAAAATGGTATGATATAATTAAACCATCTAAAGAAGATTTAGCATGGACAAATATACCTTGGCTAACCACATTTGAAGCAGGTATTAAAGAGTCAATTGATCAAGAAAAACCACTACTATTGTGGGTTATGAATGGACATCCACTAGGTTGTACTTGAAATAATGGAACCGCAGGCCGTGTGTCTGTTTGGTCAGATCCTAGAATAATTAAAATCACGGAGAAGTTTATCCCCACAACAGATGAGGTTTATCGCTTGCAAAGAGCTGTGGATTTAGATGCCATAAGGTTTCAGAATATGGCTAAACAAGGTCACTATAAAAAAGAGGGTGGAACAAGGCAAGGTATATATGTTTGTACACCTAATGGCAATTTATTATCCTCCACTAATTCACTAAATCCCGATATTGTTTTAGATGTAATTAAGGATGGGCTTGAAAAATGGAAAGATTTATCTTCTGCTCAAAGGAATATCAAACATGCAAGACCGGTTAAAGCAAGTCACCGATGGGAACATAGCTATCCTTTAGGTGGCCTTGTGCTAAGATCTTCCAAAGTTGATTTATTAGATGACCACCCAAACCCAACAAAAAAAAATAAGCGTTGGAATATTGATTATGTTTGGTTCAGTAATGAAGAGGCGCGACAGTGGATTCCGGATTCTATCCATTTTGAACAAGTTTACCAGTTACCAAATTTTATTAAAAACCGTTTATTCCAATTTCATTTTGTTGATAATGTGATTGGCCAAACTTTACCATTTACTAAATCTCAAATAGAGGTCTCAGATATAAAAACTAAGATAATTGATTTAAATGATTCTATTGTAACCATTGAGATTGAAGGATATAGTGAAGCGAAAGCGAGAGGTGCTTGGTTGTTTGGGAAAGATTGGAAAGAATGGTCTGATACAAAATTAGATCATGGAATAGAAACTACTATTCTTGGTACTGCCGAATATAGCCTTGCTTCAAATTCTTTTAATAAGTTTGAAATGCTTGCTATTGGAAAACGATATGGTAGAACAAAGTTCAATGGTAGATCTGAGAATATGGGAGGTAGCTATGTTGGATTTCTATATAGTTTAGCTAGTAATAAGTTTGAAGAAAAAATTGCTCCGGCCTTTATAGAGTATTATGATGCCAACTGGATAATTAAACCTAAAAAAGTTTATTAAATTAAAACAATTTTAATTTTGTCATCATATTTAGCTTATTTTCTTAAAATCTTTACTACCTCATGTAAATTTCTTAAATTTTTAAAACCAAGATAAATATCTTATAAAATGAAATTAGATAAAATTGATCGTAGTATTCTAAATATTCTACAGAATGAAGGAAGAATGACAGCAAGTAAAATTGCTGAAGATTTAGGCTTAACTGTTCCTACGATCACTGAAAGGATTCGAAAATTAGAAGATTCAAATATTATTACCTCTTTTCAAGCTGTTATTAATCATAGACTCATAGGCCTCGATGTTACAGCGATGATTACAGTGATTTCATCATCTTCGGAAAGTTATAAGGAAGTAATAAAAATTGCTCAGAATACAAAAGAGGTCATACAGTGTTTTAGCACTACAGGGATGGGATCATTGATGCTGTGGATTGCGACAAAAAATTCAAAAACGCTTGAGGAATTGTTGCGCAAGATTCAGAGTTGGCCCAATGTTACACGAACAGAAACTCAAGTTATTCTTTCCTCGTACAAAAAGTCATTTAAGCTTCCGGTACAGGAATAACATACACTCCCAGAAAAATTTATTAAATTTATCATAGTTTTTTGACTAATTACTTATTTTATTAAGAAAATTAATTAAAAATTAAGATAATATATTGTTTTTTTAAATTTAGACTAATAAGTTTAAAACAAGAAAGATTATGAACATTGATAA
>MDTE01114712.1_pt1 | contig 12389 bp, 13 predicted proteins | sample 811231 | NCBI WGS metagenome assembly MDTE01 (sample SAMN05326651, study PRJNA326480) | marine metagenome | isolation source: seawater | place: Indian Ocean: Red Sea | collected 2010
ATATATTTTTTTCTTTTTTTTTAATTTAATATTTTGATTTTTATATACTTTATATTTCTCAAAACTTAAAAATCCATTTTGGTTCAAATTTTTTAAGACCAAATCTCTTCTAAATTTAGCTAAATCAATATTATTATAAGGATTATATTTGCTAGGGGCTTTTGGTAAAGCAGCTAACAATGCTGCCTCAGCATAATCTAATTCTTTAATTGACTTGTCAAAATATTCTAAACTTGCAGCAGCAACACCATAAGCTCCGCTACCTAAATATATTTGATTGAGATATAACTCCAATATTCTCTCTTTATTTAAAGCTCTTTCTATTCTGAAAGCTAAAATTGCTTCTTTAATTTTTCGATTAATACTAACTTCATTAGTTAGTAAAAAATTTTTTGCAACCTGCTGAGTAATTGTAGAGGCTCCCTCAAGTCTTTTCGAAGTCATGATATTTTTGACATTATTCAATGTTGCTCTCAGAACACCTTTTGCATCAACTCCAGGATGAGAGAAAAAGTTTTTATCTTCTGCAGATAGAAAGGCATTGATGACTTTTTCCGGGATAGCACTAAAAGGTATAAATATCCTCTTCTCTTTTGAAAAATCAGCTACCAAATCACCGTTTCCAGAATACATCTTACTTGAGACTGGTGGTTTATAATTTTTAAGAAATTTATAATCTGGGATTTTATTTGAAAAAGTCCACAAAATCCCAAAAATCCCAATAAAAGCTATTAAAGAAATAATTGAAGATATAAGTAAAATATTTTTTAATAATTTGGTCATTTTGTTTCCATTATAACTTGGAATTTGTTAAAGATAAGGCATTATTATTATACAAAATTTATAAAACTAGATGAAACTCTTAATCACAAAATTATGGAAAAAAATTTATATATTGATGCATCGCATCCTAATGAAACTAGGGTTGTTCTTAAATCGAACAACAGTATTGAAGATTACGAATACGAAGGCTCAAAAAATAATCTTATAAAAAACAATATATATCTAGGTAAAGTAAGTAGAATAGAGCCATCTTTACAAGCAGCTTTTATAGACTTTGGAAGAGAAAGGCATGGTTTTTTGTCATTTAATGATATTCAGTCAGACTACTATCAAATACCAAAAAGTGATCTTGAGATAATTAAAAAAGAAGAGGAAAAATTAAGAGAGGAGCTATCTAAGAAAGTTGAAGAAAAAGAAGAAGAAAATTTAGCAAAAGGAAATCTGGAGGTTGATGATCCTATTGAGATTGAAAAAAAAGAAACCTCAGAGATAGAACAAAATGAGGAAGAAAAAGAAAAAAAAATTAATCATAGAAATAAATTTAAAAGATATAAAATTCAAGAGGTAATAAAACCTAATCAAGTAATTTTAGTTCAAGTCATTAAAGACGAAAGAGGTCAAAAAGGAGCTGCATTAAGTACATTTATCTCTATTGCAGGTAAATATATTGTTCTAATGCCAAATACACCAAAAGGAGGAGGAATTTCTAGAAAAATATTTAATCCAGCAGATAGAAAAAAAATAAGATCAATTTTGAATGAAATAGAAATACCTAAAGAAATGGGATTAATTGTAAGAACTGCGGGAAGTAACAAAACTAAAAATGAAATAAGCCATGATCTAGATACTTTGATTAAATCATGGAATCAAATTAAAGATAACGCTATTAATGCAATAGCGCCGTCTTTAATTCATCAAGAAAGCGAAATAATAAATAGAACTTTAAGAGACATGTTTGATGAAAATACAAAAAATATTATCATAGAAGGTAATGAAGGTTATAAGAGAGCTCAAAACTTTATGAAGATGCTAATGCCATCTCAAGTGAAAAAAATAAAAAAATATAGAGGAAAAATACCATTATTTGTTGAGGAAGGGATAGAACAAAAATTAAATCAGATATTTGATACAGAAGTCAAATTAAATTCTGGAGGGTACTTGGTAATAAATCCAACCGAGGCTCTTGTATCAATAGATATAAATTCAGGAAGCTCTATCAGACAAAAAAACGTTGAAAGTACTGCTTTGGATACAAACTTGGAAGCAGCTGAGGAAATTGCAAGACAAATAAAAATAAGAGATCTTTCTGGATTAATTATAATAGACTTCATAGATATGTTAAGTTACGGAAACAGAAAAACAGTTGAAAAAAGATTAAAAGAAAAATGTAGATCAGATAGAGCTAGAATTCAAATTGGTAGAATAAGCAATTTTGGGTTATTAGAGATGTCAAGACAGAGGTTAAGAGAAAGTTCGGTTAGATGGAAAGTTGAACTAACAGATGGATCTTTTGCTCAAAAAATTTTGAAATTAGTTCAATTTAAATCAATAGTTAATAAAGCAAAATATGTTGAATTAAAAGTATGTAAAAAAATTTCTGATTTTTTAAAAGAAAATTTTATCGAAAATTTAAATTTTTTCGAAAAAAAAAATAAAATCAAAATAGACATTATCTCCGATAATTCTTTAATAATCCCGGAGTATATTATTGACATAAAAAATAAATCAAAAAAAACAATTGAATTAATAGAACATTCTGAAAAACTCAAAAATATTGTTGCTCAAAATAAAGACAAAAGTATTAATTTTAAAACTATAAAAATTAGAAAAAAAACTTACAGAAAAAAAAAATATTTTAGTAAATCTAAATAATGCCTTTTTTAGGAGAAGATGCACTTCCCATTAATTTTTTTTCAATCCTGCCAGATAAAAATGATTGTCTTCCAGCTATAACAGCATTTTTAAATGCTTTAGCCATCTCTAAAGGCCTCTCAGCTTTAGCAATTGCTGTATTAACTAAAACACCGTCGCAGCCTAGTTCCATTGCAATTGTAGCATCAGATGCTTGACCCAAGCCAGCGTCGATTATTAAAGGTAATTTTGTTTGATCTCTAATTATTTGAATATTTACTTTATTTTGAATACCCAGCCCCGAACCAATTGGAGCGGCGAGCGGCATTATTGCAACTGCTCCAGCATTTTCTAATCTTTTTGCCATTAAGGGATCATCATTGCAATAGACCATGACTTTAAAACCTTCCTTAGTTAAAATCTCTGTTGATTTTAGAGTTTCTATCATCTCAGGAAATAAATTTTTTTTATCTCCCAAAACTTCTAATTTAACCAACTTCCATCCTCCAATTTCTCTAGCAAGTCTTAATGTCCTTAGCGCCTCCTCAGAATTAAAACATCCAGCAGTATTTGGTAAATAAGTTATTTTTTTTGGATCAATAAAATCCATTAACAATGGTTTTTTTTTATCTGTGATATTTACTCTTCTAACAGCAACTGTAACAATATTAGCACCAGATAATTTTATTGCTTTTGCACATTCTTTCATATCTTTATATTTACCAGTACCAACAATCAATCTGGAATTAAATTTTTTATTTGAAATGATTAATTTATCTTGCTTCAAAATTAACCCCCTCCAATAAAATGAACAATTTCAATTTTATCATTTTTTTTTAAGTAAATCTTATTCAATTTTTTTTTATCCATAATTTCTCTATTTAATTCAATTGCAACTTTACTCAAAGGTACTTCTAAATTTTTTATAAGAACAGATAATTTAGTCTTATCATCTATTATATTAGATTTACCATTTATTTTTATTTTTATTTTTTTCTTCATCGTATATAAATGATCTATGAGCAATAAAATAATTATTATTAATGGACCAAATCTTAATCTATTAGGTGAACGAGAACAATCACATTATGGTTCTCTTACATTTGAAGATCTTAAAGAAATTTGCTCAAAAAAATCAAAAGAATTGGGTTTGAATTTAGAATTCTCTCAATCAAACATTGAAGGAGAAATAGTTAATTTAATTCAAGACTCTAGAAAAAATTTTGACGGGATTATTATTAATGCAGCTGCTTTTACACATACTTCTGTTGCTATTAGAGATGCATTAAGTATTTTTAAAAAACCAATCATTGAACTTCATATTTCAAATATATATAAACGTGAGGAATTTAGACACAAATCTCTAATAAGTGATGTGGTTACAGGAGGTATATTTGGTTTAGGAGTTGATGGTTATATTTTAGCCATAATTTCAATGCAAAAGCTTTTAAAAATATGAAAGTTGACAAAAAAATTATTAAAGAATTAAGTGATTATTTAGATGAATTTGATTTAACAGAAATTGAATACACAGAGAAAGATAAAAAAATAAAAGTTTCAAAAAATAACATATCTATCAACAGCCAAAATATTCCTAGCCCGCAAAATAATATTTCAAAGCTAAAAGAAGATAACACATTACAAAAAAGTAATTCAGGTAAAGAAATAATTTCACCAATTATAGGGACAGCATATCATGCACCTGAACCTGGAGCTAAAAAGTTTGTAGAAATTGGAAAAAAAATTAAAAAAGGTGATACTGTTATGATTGTAGAAGCCATGAAAACTATGAATCATGTTCCATCAACTTTTGATGGAATTGTTAAAGAGATTTGCGTTGAAGATGGTCAACCAGTTGAATTTGGCCAAACAATAATCATTTTAGAATAATGTTTAAAAAAATATTGATCGCAAACCGTGGAGAGATTGCGGTTAGAATAATCCGAGCATGTAAAGAATGGGGTATATCAACTGTTGCTGTTCACTCAGATGTAGATAAGGAAAGCATGCATGTTAGAATGGCAGATGAAAGTGTTTGTATAGGTTCACATCAACCAGCAAATAGTTATTTAAATATTCCTGCTTTAATGTCGGCAATCGAGATTACTAATTCTGAGGCAGTACATCCAGGTTATGGATTTTTATCTGAAAATGCAAATTTTGCAAAAGTTCTTGAGGAAAATAATATTAAATTCATAGGTGCAAATCACAAATTAATTGAAATGATGGGAGATAAAATTCAGGCAAAGAAAATTGCAAAAGAAAATGGTTTACCAGTTATTGAGGGTTCTGAGGGTGGTGTTAGAGATATAAAAGAAGCTAAAGATTTATGTAAAAAAATAGGATTTCCAGTTTTGATAAAAGCCTCTGGTGGAGGTGGTGGAAAAGGCATGAAAATAGTTAACAAAGAAGAAGAATTTGAAACTTTGTTTTCAACTGCTAAATCAGAAGCTCAAAAATACTTTGGAAATGATGAGGTGTATATAGAAAAATTTTTTCAAAATCCAAGACATATTGAAGTTCAAATTTTAGCTGGAAAAAATAGAGTTGTTCATTTACATGAAAGAGATTGTTCTGTGCAAAGAAGACATCAAAAATTAATTGAAGAAACCCCTAGTCCTGTTCTCAATGAAGATTTAAGAAAAGATCTTTTTGAAAAAACAGTAAATATGGTTTCAAAAATTGGTTATACTGGAGCTGGAACTGTAGAATTTATTTATGAAGATAACAAATTTTACTTTCTAGAGATGAATACAAGAGTTCAAGTCGAACACCCTGTTACTGAAATGGTAACTGGAATTGACATCATAAAAGAGCAGATATGGATAGCATTTTCAGGAGATACAGCATTAAATCAAAATGATATAAATCCTAGAGGTCATGCTATTGAATGTAGAATAAATGCTGAAGATGCTAGTAAAAACTTTCAACCTTCCCCGGGGATAATTAATATGTGCCATCAACCTTCAGGATTTAGAACAAGAGTAGATGGTGCAATATATCAAGGTTATAAGGTAACTCCTTATTATGATAGTATGATTTGTAAGTTAATTTGTCACGGACGAAATAGAACTGAAGCTATCCAAAGAATGAATAGATCATTAGATGAATTTGTTATTGAAGGAATTACCACAACTATACCTCTACATAAAAAATTATTAAATAGTAAAAAGTTTATCGAGTCGGACTTTAATGTAAGTTGGCTAGATAAAGATAAAATAATTTAATAACAATTTACAAGCCAAATATCATAAACAGGGTGATCAAATGGTTCTATAGATGGACTTGATGAAAACATCCAACCATTAAAAACATAAACATTATTTCTATCTTTTTTTGTTAAATCTCTTACTTGTATGTAGGCTTTTATTTCAGGATTATCATCAAATTCTGAGTTTGTACATTTAATACTTTTAATCGCTAAATCTTTATAAATATATTCCTCATTATTGACTAAATTTATCAGCTCATTTTTAGAACTTATTTTATCTAAAATTTTTATATCAATATTTCTTCCCTCGAGATTATTTTCTGATTTAACTTCTAGTGAAAATAGCTGATGAATTATCAATATAATTAAAAATGAGCTAAGTCTATTTTTTCCAACTTTTGTATTTTTTTTCAACTGCATCTTTTTTGTTTTTATTGGGATAGTAAGCAGACTCTGTGCCTGTTAAATTTGGCTGATGAGGTTTTTGCCATGAATGTTTCTCTAATTTATGGTTATTTTCAATTTTATTTGGCATAAAATGCATCCAGGAAAACCAATCTACAGGAATTTTTGATGCATCAACTTCATCAGAGTAAATAACCCATCTTTTTCCATTTTTACTTTGATAATATTTATTTCCAAAATCATCTTTTCCAATAAGTTTCCCACAAAAAATTGTCTTGATTCTAGTACCGAATGTATCACGATTCCACCAAGTGAAAATTTTTTTTAAAAAAGTCAACATGTAAAATATTATAATTTCAATTTTAAATTGTATAAATTAAATTAGACTAAAATATGTAAATGTATATAAGTAAAAAGATTCAAATTTCAAATTTAATTTAAGGATTATTTAAAATGGCAAAATATCTTGTAGAGACTTATTATACATGTACTTTTAAAGTAAACCACTATCTGGAAGACATAAACGAAACTGAGCTTAAAAACCTCGAAAAAAGAGACGATGGAAAATTTGAAGTTTTAGACGTAAAATTAGATAATAGAAAGACAAAAAGTCTTGACCCAAATAATAAAGAAAATAATCAAAATAAAAAGATAGATTTAGTTCAAACAAAGAATGTAAGCAAAACCACCACTGTTGAAAAAATTGTTACTCAAAATCTTTCAAAATCTGATAATCCTGGAAAAAGATTTAGTATGCCTGATAGAAGAAAAGGATACATTCAAAAAGCAACAATTGGTGACCATAAAGTTTATTTACACACTGGTGAATATGAGGATGGTAAAATTGGAGAAATCTTTATTGATACAAGCAAAGAAGGAGAGTTAGTTAAAGCTTTAATGAACAATTTTGCTATAGCTGTTTCACTTGGCCTTCAGTATGGAGTACCATTAGACGAGTTTGTGAGCGCTTTTATAGGAACTAAATTTGAACCTTCAGGTAAAGTAAATGGAAATGATAGAATTTTAAGTGCATCTTCAATTCTAGATTATATATTTAGGGAACTAGCAATCTCATATCTAAATAGAGAGGATTTAGCGCATACTCCTTCGATTGGTAATTTAGATGTATCATCTGTAGATGAAAAAGGCTCTGATGAACAAGATCAATTTCTGAAAATAGTAAAAGATATAACTAGTAAAGGATTTGTGAGAAATAATTATAAAAAAAATCTGGTAGATTTATCTGATGTTAAAATCAGTCTTAAAGGAAAAAAATAGTTATTTCTTATTTTTAACAGATAAATTCAATTCTTTAAGTTGGTTTTCACTTACACTAGAGGGTGCATTCATCATTAAATCCTGAGCATTTTGATTCATTGGAAACATTGTAACCTCTCGAATATTTTTTTCATTAGCAAGCAACATAATTATTCTATCAATACCTGGAGCAATTCCTCCGTGTGGAGGTGCACCATAACTTAGTGCATTTATCATCCCAGTGAATTTTTGATCAACATCATTTTTTGAATAACCTGCAATATCAAACAATTTATACATGAGATCTGGTATATGATTTCTTATTGCACCTGATGACAATTCTATTCCATTACAGACTATATCATATTGATATGCAAGAATTTCTAGAGGTTTTTCAAAATTGATTTTATGAATGTCTCCTTGTGGCATTGAAAAAGGATTGTGGCTAAATTTAATTTTGTTAGTTTGATTGTCTATTTCATACATTGGATAATCTACAATCCAGCAAAATGCAAAAACGTTTTCATCAATTATACCTAAATCTTTGGCAATCTTATCTCTAGCTAATGAGGTAATCTTTTCAACTTCTTCTTGTTTGCCACAAGCAAGAAAAATACTATCACCAACCTCTGCATCAGCTTTAGTCATAATTTCGTTGAGGGAATCTTTTGAAAAAAATTTGCCTACAGGGCCTTTCGCAGAAATTTCATCGTCTTTTTCAATTGTAAAGTATGCCAGCCCAGAAGCACCTTGTTCTTTAGCCCATTTATCAATATTATCAAAAAAACTTCGAGGTTTATCTTTTGTATTTTTTGTAACAATACATCTTACCTTAGATCCTGATTTAACAAGTCTTTTAAATATTTCAAACGAAACATCTTCTCTTAAAAAAATCTCGGTGATGTCACTTATGATAAGCGGATTTCTTAAATCTGGTTTATCAGTTCCGTATTTTAACATTGCCTCCTTAAAAGAGATTCTTGGAAATTGATTAAATAATAACTTTTTATTTGAAAACTTTTTAAAAGTATTAACAAATAACTTTTCCACGACTTTAAATATGTCTTCTTGTTCCACGAAGGACATTTCTAAATCTAATTGATAGAATTCACCAGGACTTCTATCAGCTCTCGCATCTTCATCCCTAAAGCAAGGAGCAATCTGAAAGTACTTATCAAAACCAGACACCATTACTAATTGTTTAAATTGTTGGGGTGCTTGTGGAAGTGCATAAAATTTTCCAGGATTTAATCTACTTGGCACTAAAAAATCTCTTGCTCCTTCAGGGCTAGAAGATGTTAGAATTGGTGTTTGAAATTCTAAAAATCCATATTTAATCATCTCATTTCTGATGAATGAAATTACCTTCGATCTTAATATGATATTTTCATGAATTTTTTTTCTTCTTAAATCTAAAAAACGATACTTAAGTCTTATTTCTTCTGCATACTCACGATCAGTAAAAACTGGTAGAGGAAGTTCTTTACATTCACCAAGAACTTGAAAATTTTTAATTACAACTTCAATTTCTCCAGTTTCAATATCTTTATTGATTGAGTCTTTTGATCTTTCTACTACTTTTCCATCAATTCTTATTACAGTTTCTAATTGTATTTTTTCCAATTTTATAAAATTAGAATTTTCTTTATCTATTATACATTGTGTTAATCCATAATTATCTCTTAAATCTACAAACAAAAGATTTCCGTGATCTCTTTTTTTATTAATCCAGCCAGAAAGAATTATTGTATCACCAACATTATGCTTTCTTAATTCATTACATTTATGAGTTCTAAATTTGTTCAATTATTCTCCTAAAACTTCTTTTATTATTTTAAAATCAATTGATTTTTTTTTTTTTAAACTTAATTGATCGATCTTATATATGAAATCATATATTTTACTATACGATCTCTCGATTCTTTTGATAATAAACTCAATAAATTTATCATCCAGAGAAATTTGCCTATCAGATAAATTTTTTAATATTATCGCAAATATCAAATCGTCATCTGGTTTTTCAATATTAAGTAAAATAAAATTTTTGGCTCTTGAAACTAAATCTTTTAAGTCAAAGGGGATACTAGCTATTGGTTTTATAGATGTAACAATAATAAATTTATTATCCTGTTCAATTAAATTAAAAAGACTGTAAAGTAATTTTTCATCGACATCTGAGGATAAATTTTCAATTATAATGTTTTCATAAATCTTTACTTTTTTTAGATCGTCATTTTTTAAAAATTTACCATTAAATTTTATGCCTTTATTTTTTTGTAAAAAAATATTCATCAAATGAGTCTTTCCAGAAAGCTTTTCTCCTATAACATTTACAAAATTTCTCTCCCATTTTGGCCATGTATTTAAAAAATCAAAAACATGTTTATTACTTTTAGAGAGATAAAAATCGTCATTTTTAAAATTTTTATCATAATCAAATTTGATTATAGTTTGATCTAAATCTCTCATTTAATCATCCAAACTTTTTTTTGCGTATTTAAATTATATTTTTTATTTTTCATTATATTAATAAAATTTTGAACAGTTCCATTGAATAAAACTTCATAAAATATGAATTCTTTGTCAAATTTTTGTATTGAATAGTCACTTACAAGATCTATTTCACTTAAAAACAGTTCAAAATTATTTGATTTTCTAAAATCATCATTTTTAATCTTAATTGTAATAGGAACTTTTATTGAAGTATTTATTTCATTTAACTTTTTCCAAGTGTCCTCAAATAAGTTTTTCAACTTGTCTATTAAAAAATTTAGATCTACCTCATTATCAATATTAATATCCTTGAAAGTATCATTCATTATTATCTCATTTTTATCATTATAAATTTTTGTTAGAATTCTTACTTCGTTATTACTTCTGAAAATGAGAGAAATGATAGAATTCTTTAAAAAATATTTTTTTGTAATATCAACAAAATCATAAGTTTCTATCACATCTAATTTTTCTTTGATAAAATTTAAATCTTCAAGATCCTCTGAGGGTAATAAATAATCAATTAAATAATATTTCTTATTTGTTTTATTCCAATTAACATAAATAGGGTTATTTGAAAAAATTGAAAGATTATTTCCATTTTCATTAATAATGATTGGGATGAATAAGAATTGCTCTTTAAGAATTTGTGATGGGAAAATACTCTTTTTTTCTAAATATCTAAAAATTTTTTTTTTATTGAATGAAACACCCAAGTTTACATAATATTTTTGATCTATAAATTTCTCTTCTTTAATTGAGAATGTTTCGATCATACCTTTGATTTCATTTAACCTAATATCGTCGATTTTTGAAAAATCTGAGGATTTAATTAAAGAATAGATTAATTCAAAAAAGGCTTTTTTAAATCCTAAATCAATTACTTCATTTTTATCAAAATTGATTTCAAATTGCTGAGTAATTTCAATGTCATTGATTTCAAAAGATTTTGCTTTAACAGCTTCTGTGGAAAAGAAAAATATTATTAAAGCTAGAACAGAAAAAAAAATATATAAATGTCTGATATAATACATACTTAAAATTAAAACCTATATTAATGAATAAAAATGTCTTTACCTATAAAAAAAGTGGGGTCAATATTAATGCGGCAGATAAATTTATAAATTTCATATCAAATAATTCATCAAAAAAAAGCGGCAATAAAAAGAATGGTAATATTGGAGGCTTTGGTTCTGTCGTAGATTTGCCCAAAGATATAAAAAATCCTAAAATAGTGGCTTGTACTGATGGTGTGGGAACCAAAATTGAAATTGCAAACTTACTAAATAAATATGACACCATAGGAATAGATCTGGTTGCTATGAGTGTTAATGATTTAATTGTGCAAGGAGCAAAACCCTTATTTTTTTTAGATTACATTTCAATTAATAAAATTGATCTGAAAAAAATGAAATCAATTATTCGTGGGATAGTTAAGGGGTGTGATATTTCAGAATGTAGCTTAGTCGGTGGTGAGACTGCTGAAATGCCAAATACCTACGAGAAAGGTAAATTTGATATAGCTGGTTTTGCAGTTGGGGTTACAAATAAAAAAAAAATACTTAATAAAAATAAGATTAAAAAAGGAGATTTAATTTTGGCTATTCCATCGAGTGGTTTACATTCTAATGGTTTTTCACTTGTAAGATATTTATTAAAAATAAAAAAAATAAACATAAAAAAAAATCCCTTTCTTAAAAAAGAACTATTAAGACCAACAAAAATTTATGTAAAAGAAATCTTAAATCTTGTAAGAAAAAATTTGTTAAATGGTTGTGCCCATATTACTGGTGGCGGATTAGTTGATAATATTAGTAGAGTAATCCCCGATAACTTATGTGCAGAAATAGATTTGAATAAAATAAAACCTCTAAAGATTTTTAATTGGCTAAAAAAAAATAAAATCAGTGATAAAGAAATGCTTAAAACTTTTAATTGTGGAGTTGGGTTTTGTTTAATAATTAATCCTAAGAATATAAAAAAAGTTAACAAATATTTTTTAAAAAAATATAAACCTTATATTATTGGAAGAATTTCTAAAAATATAAATAAAGTAAGCCTTAATGGTAAAGTCAACTGGATATAAGAAAGTTAAGACTGCAGTTTTTATTTCAGGTACAGGAAGTAATTTAAAGTCTTTAATAAAATTTTCTAAAACAAATCGATCTCCAATATCAATAGATTTAATTATTTCAAACAATTCAAAAGCTAAAGGTTTAAATTATGGAAAAATATTCAAAATTAGAAAAAAAATATTTTATTTTAATAAAAGAGATCAAAGTGAAAGAAAAATACTCGCTACTTTAAAACGCTATGACATCACGATGGTTTTTTTAGCCGGATTTATGAAAATTTTATCAAAAAATTTTATCACTAAATTTAAGGGAAA
>MDTE01136925.1_pt1 | contig 12389 bp, 9 predicted proteins | sample 811231 | NCBI WGS metagenome assembly MDTE01 (sample SAMN05326651, study PRJNA326480) | marine metagenome | isolation source: seawater | place: Indian Ocean: Red Sea | collected 2010
GGATACCGAAGTTAGGAGGTTGACAGCAGTTGGGGATATAACGGTGTCTGCATAGCAAGAGTAGTTAGTGGTTTTGGGGACCAAAGGGGCTTTCAATAATGAGGTGCCACTGCCGGTGCGATCCCAATCGGTATTGAAAATAAAATCTACACTTGGAAATTCAGCTTTGATCTGGTCTGCGCCATACCCACCTATGAAGTGAATGGTCGGATTGTTCAAGGTTTTGAAGGCTTCAATGATCCAATCAAGGACAACTTGATCTGTACTTGTGGGAACTAATGCCGAGGGCTTAGTTCCACTATAAGGTCGACCTGCACCCAAGATAAATAAATGATCACGTGGACTGTTCAATTGTTGACCTTATTACTACGGCATTACGGTTAATAGAACATCACTGCACCGATCGAAATCACCTAATATTTTCACGGCTCCAATGACTTCGATCACTTTGATCTACCTCACACTGATTACACGCTGCTGGAAGTATTTATGGAGATTGAACAGAATTATTTGTTCTTGTTTTTCCAACTGAAAAGATTGGTTATGTTCATTTTCAATCGTCTCCACCACATCTTTATCGTTACTAATCCTCCGATGATAGTGCCAGCAATCACCTGAAAGACTAAAGAACCTGACGATGGGTCTATATATAAAAGTGGAATCATATGCGGGAGGTCCCTTATTAATGTCTTGTGACCACGATGGGTCTACTGGAATTGCTAATCATGCTCTTGGTTTCAGTTGTTTAATTTTCATGTCATATTAGGGTAGCGTGTTTTGCGTGTTTGATGAGAACTGCTTTAGTCGCTTATCATCTTCCAAATTCCATCGGGGTAATGACCTATGGAATTTCCTGGATTCCACCAGACATCATCCGCGTACATGGGGATATTAGTTTGAAAACATGCGTTGAGGACGGCGTTGAAGGTGTTCACTGAACTTCTCGATTTGCCAAATTCCTCAGCCTTACAATATTTTGGGATAAGTACAGCTGAGAGTATCGGGACCCTTTCGTTAAATAGGGCTTCACTGGGTGTGTGCCTTATCCTGCCCTCGTTCCAATTGGAAGCAGGTCCATGATCGGACATTACGATGATCAAGGGTTGGACCTCACTAGTTTCAATAATTTCATCTACAGTCGCCAATATATTCGAGTTGACGAATTGTAATTGTTCTATGTATTTATCTTTTTGGTCCCATGTTTTCATACGTTCTTTATTATCCGGTTCGATAATTCTGGGGTTTAGATGTTTCCCGTTTTTATCAAAATAATATGGAGGATGAGGCGCTAGGTTATAGCTGAATACAATCACGTCTTTTTGGTTGGCCTGTGATCCAGTTTCTTCCATATTTTTTACTAGGCCTAATCGATTGAAATATCTCCATATGTGTAGCTTGGGATGAAGTGCATTTAGCCCTGTTTTTTCATAATATGCAATGGGAAATATCCTTGAGGCTACGACCGGCGATCGCTCTGAGGATAATTCCACGCTTTTATATCCGATTTGCGATAAAAGACCAACCAATGCTGAATCCTCGAAACGCCAATGTGCAGTAGCTCTATTTTTTATGATTGACAGTATTGAATCTTCGTCCAGTAATGCGAAATTCTCTAACTCCATCAATGCTCCAATCACGCAATCGGTATGGGGGCAGTATGAAATCGCATTTTTGTCGATAGTGAAGCCTCGGTTTTCTAATTCGGATAAGAACGGGGAGTTATCGAAGTCGAATTCTTCGGCAAGGATGTCATCTCGACCGTAACCATCGAATAGCATCCAGTAGATAGGGAATAGCTCTTTCGGCTCGTTCAAACTTATGTTTGCTGTGGCACGCTGAGTAGTGAAACTGTAAGACCTTGTCTGTCCTATACCCCACAGTGTTAAATTCCAAATCGTTAGGGCCAGCATGAGCACAGACAGGTAACGTGCTACTGAATAATCCAATCGGAGTAAGGTTTTCGATGCGTAATAAATGATGATTACTGCAACGATACTAGCAGGCAGAAAAATACGATCTTGGTAAAAGAATCGATCGCGTGCGAAATTGAAAATTACTGCGTCATCGATAAACCTTTGAATATATCCATAAAACAGGAAAACTATGTAACCGATTAGCGTTATGGTTGCTGCGTCGTTTGATACCCGTTTTATTACAAGCCACAAGAGCATAAAGCACACAGCAGTAAAGACAGTAAATAACATAGTCCATGCTATTTCAAAAGGTGTCGATTGAGATGAAGGAGCTTGATTAGCTAGGAAAGCTACTGAGAACAGACCTGTCGTAATACTTAAAGCGGCTACAGGCTTGATCGAACCGTTTAGCAATTTAGTCATATAAATGTGTATCGGTAAGTAATACCTTTGGATTATGGGAACGTAAGTACGATTTCATAACAATGAGAGTCCTACCAATTGAGTTACGATTCAGTCGATTAATAATTTGTGAACGTATGCATATATGACGGGTTTATGAAATCAATATCAGTGACGTTTTTCTGGTGGCATTATGAATAAGGCGAAGTAGATCAAAGGTAGCATCTCCCCACTTGCTCGACCAATTTATTGATTAGCTCGATTGGTTGATATTGAAGCTTCAGGACCTAATTTTGCTTTTTGATTTTGCATGTGTTCTTCTGGTTGAAAAACCATAGAAGAGTCTGGCGCGGGATACAGTTATTATTTCTTTGGCGTTTATCTCAATTTTCAGAGGGTATATGACATCCAGCGGGCCCTTTTTAACTACTTGGAGTGCGTAGCACTGTGCGATTGGAAATCCGTAACAAGGGTATTAATAAAAGATTGAGACCCACATTGATGAAAACAGCGGTTATTATCGCTGTTTTCATGGCGATTTTCGGTCTTGGATTGGCTGCGGGAGGTATTGCCGGCGTAGTTGCATATCGTGATGGTGCCCGGTCAGGCGTCGCTGCCTTGGAAAGCTTGATTGACATGGCGATAACCGGTCTAGGGCACCAGATGACGTCTGTTCGTTCAGCAGTCAATTCGCCTCAACTCTCCCAAATAAACTTGGAAATCGGCTTTGAAGAATTTGAATTGATTCGTGCAAAAAGAGATGAGGCCGTCGCTTCGGGCATTTTATTTACTTCGGATGCTGATCTCGTTCCAGCTACACTCACAACTGGCGGTCAATCTTTGGATGCGCGAGTACGTTTGAAGGGTGACCTGGTTGATCATTTGCGAACGAAGAAATGGTCATTTCGTGTTGAGTTAGAAGACGATCATCGTCTTTTTGGAATGCGAAGATTTTCGATCCAGCATCCGAGTACGAGGGAGTATCAATTTGAGCAGACCTATTTCGATAACCTAAGGCACGAAGGCGTCCTGGCCCCGCGCTACGAATTTGTTGAAGTTGCCCTGAATGGAGAGAATCTTGGTATTTATGCTCTGGAAGAATTTTTTAGTCGTGAACTTATTGAGTCACAACATCGAAGAGCCGGGGTGATATTGGGATTTGAGGAACAATATTATTGGGAGCATGTGGGACGTCCGCCGATTAATCGCCTTGCGATGGGAATGCTTACAGAGTCTTTCACTTCATCGAATGCGTATATCGATGTGTTCGAATCGGGCAGAATCGCTAAGAATCCAGAACTTCAATTGCAGGCCGATAGGGCTGTGCTGAACCTGCGCAAGTTTCAAGAAGGTAGCCTTATCGCAGGGGATATTTTCGATCTTGAGAAGATGGCTACATTCCTCGCTCTCACGGAACTTTGGCAAGCTCAGCATTCAACATTAGAGAACAACATGCGTTTTTACTACAATCCTGTCTCTGGGTTGTTGGAACCGGTTGGGTTTGATGGTTCTCCCACCCCAAAATTGAATGAACAGTCGTTTGTTAGCTTTGGTCATCCAGAATTCGTGAAGAAATTACTCGTTGACCCAGTGATGATGACTTATTTCATACGCGAATTAGATCGAGTTTCTGGTCCAGAGTACTTGTTAGAAATTGAAGATATATTGGGACCAAAGTCTGCGGAATCATTGGGTTCCTTGCGAAAGGAATTTCCTTCTATTGGCGCTGTGTGGGATGTAGTTTCAGCGAGACAGGAAGTATTACGTAAACTGGTTAATCCTAGTATCGCCAGCATAGCGTATGCGACTTCTGAAGACGTTATTGCTGGGCGTTCAACGATCTCTTTGAACATTGCGAATCCTCTAGCGGTTCCCATTGAAGTGTTGGGCATAAAGGTTATTCCTCAATCTGATAGCTCTGGGGCGTTAGCTGATTCTTTCAACATTGGGAAAACTAACCTTAATGGAACAATCCCGCTAATTCCTGGTCGGAATGTCCAGATGGATCCGTTGGAGTTTTTTCCTGTAGAGGTTGAAATTACGGACTCAGAAAATGAGTTGTTAAAAAATAGTGTCGAAATTGAAGTCAATGTTCGTATTCTAGGTCAGGACATTTTAAGATCTTCCCCCGTGGTATTGCTTCCAGAAGTATTTGGAGACACAAATAGCGGGGTTGCAGATACTTCAATTGAAGATGCTTTGTCCCGCCATCCATATTTGCGCCTAGAAGGCAGCCGTGTTTTTTCGATAGGACCAGGAGAATGGGATGTTGTTTCTGATCTCATAGTGCCTGATGGCCACGTGCTTGTGATCCAATCTGGGACCACTTTGCGTTTTGGAACTGGCGTAAGGCTAGTAACTACCTCTGCAATTCATTTACTTGGGGAAGAGTCGGCTCCTGTGATTTTAGAACCCGTTTATTCGAACTGGGGTGGAGTATTTGTTCAGCGTGCCGATGAGATTTCTAATTGGCAACATGCTTTGGTTCGAGGTATTCGTAATAATGACGAACCGGGGAGAGCCGTTACCGGAGGCGTAACCTTCAATGAGAGCGATTTAAAACTGAGACATGTAACGTTTGAGGGCAGCCAAATGGAAGATGCTCTAAATGTGATACTCGCAGGCATTGATTTTGAAGATGTCATATTTAGCAATGCTATTTCCGATGGATTCGATGGTGATGCAGTAACCGGTCGAATTGAGCGTGCTAGTTTTTTAGATATTGGTGGTGACGGTATTGATATCAGTGCGAGTGAAATTGTAGGAACTCAATTAGTGTTCGTTCAAATAAAGGACAAAGCGGTTTCTGTCGGAGAAGCAAGTAGAGCTGAACTTGTAGATGTTTTTGTTAAAGGCGCTGGAATCGGAATTGCAAGTAAGGATTTATCCTTCGTGACCGTTGAGGGCGCTGATTTTGAGCAGATAGCGAATTTCGCCCTTGCTAGCTATCAGAAAAAACCTGAGTACGGACCTTCAACCATCAAGGCATATATTTCGGAATCGGAAAACGAAACCGAACGTTTTGTAGCTGAGGGTGACAGTGTTTTGTGGGTTAACTGGAAACTATTAGAAAGTGAATCGTTGGACGTTGAACGTCTTTACGAGGTTGGCATTCTTGGGAATTAATATAGTCACAAAAGAGTTAAAGTTTTCCTTCATCCAACCGGGTAGTTGTGATCTAAATTGTATGCGAATGCGAGGATTATGGACTTGAAAGGACTTGGGTGCAAATGGGAATCGTAGAGGTATTTGGCGATGGTACAATTTCAATCGTAGATCTTACTATCAACCTTCTTATCGGCATGGGGCTATCCCTGATACTTGCTGCCTACTATATGCGGTTTGGACGGACTTATTCTGACCGTACAAATCATGCGCGGATCCTTCCCGTCTTGGCTGTTACTACGTTGCTGGTCATCACCGTTGTGAAATCTTCTTTGGCTCTTTCGTTGGGATTGGTAGGAGCTTTGTCGATTGTGAGATTCCGCACTCCAATAAAAGAGCCAGAAGAATTGGTTTATCTATTTTTGGCGATTGCTATCGGATTGGGCTTGGGAGCGAATCAACGTATAGCTACGGTTGTTTCGATACCGCTGATTTTACTTTTGCTTTTGATCCCTATTTACTGGAGAGGCAGAAAGCCTCATCAGAATACGTTCATGATGATTTCTCTGCCCAATGCTTTTACCGGTAGAGAGACTTTAGACATGATGATCGAAGACGTCGGGGAATATGCAACACAAGTGGATTTACGTAGGTACGAAGTTAGAGATGATTTCATACAGATGACTTTGTATGTTTCAGCACCGAATGCTCAGAGTATAGCGGACATAACGGATGCTGTTCGGTCTCGAATTCCAGAAACAGAGATCACGTTTGTTGAACGAGAAACGGGGATTGATATTTAGAGATTCCTGAGCAAAATGTTGTTGTTTATCAAATCAATAATGCGGAACTTTGCTCGAGCTGGTGTAAATAACTTTACTACACCTGCCTTGGAATCCTCGCGATCAAAAGATTGGCGACTGGAAATCAAATTCGTATTGCCTCCATGGGCGGAATCGAGCGCTCGATTACAATTGCTGAACAGCGATAGTGGATTTAGGCGTTCTTATTCCTCTCGAATTGTGAATAATATTTATTTTGATTCTATTGACCATAAGGCTGTGCAATCTAATTTTGCAGGTATTGGTGAGCGAGCTAAGGTGAGATTGCGTTGGTATGGTGACACCACATCACCTGTCAACTCAGTGTTGGAGATAAAGGTAAAGTCACGTGGGGCGGGAACCAAACTAAGGCACTCGATATCTATGAAAACCCGGCTAGATGAAATGACTTGGGGTGAAATTAGGGAAGTGATTTCATCTGACGTTGAAGCTTCTATAAGACGTTACCTGGAAATTAGTCGTCACCCGATGTTGTTCAACACTTATTCTCGTCAGTATTATGAAAGCTATGATCAGACCGTTCGAGCAACGATAGATACAGAGATTAGATCTCGTCGTCAATCAGATTTAATGCGACCCAGGTTAAATCACATCACTCCACCTGCAGGCAATATGGTTGTTGAGTTAAAGTCTGATATCAGCAATGAGAAACAACTGCGAGAGGCATCGAGAAGTTTGGGATGGCGTGCATCTAAGCATTCAAAATATGTTCGTGGGCTTTATCGCCAGACTTAATCTTGAGCTTAGGGAAGTTTCAAAACCTTAACATCTGAACACACGGGTTAGGGTAATTTCGTAATTGCTGGGCTTAGATTTATCGTGCAAATGGATTGGGTTTTGCGGCGAACCGATGCAATCCATTAATCACTGTGTGTGCATGTTTGCCTAAGATTTCTTGAGATAAAGAAATGTTAAGAGAAGTATCTCTTGGCCGACTTACGCTCAAACCGACCTCATCTACACTGGTTGGTTTGAGGAGATCTGCTTTGTATCGGTAACTATGTAAAACCATTTGGATGAATTTATATTTGGATACTGTGTCAATAGAGCCTAGGTGCAGAATCCCTTTTGCTTTAGCCAAGATAGCTTTGTCCAGAGCTTCAGCGAGATCATAAACGTTTATTGGCGAGAAGTATGAATCTGTAAATCCGGGTAAATCTTGGTTCCTGTTCGCTCGACCGATAATCCATTCAAGAAGAGAGTGGTTTCCTGAAGGACTATAGCCATAAAAGCAGGCACGAATAATCAGGGCGTTTGGATTGCAATCCAATATATATTGTTCAGCATTTAGTTTGCCTCGTGCGTAAGTGTTTAATGGACCTGGAGGATCAACTTCCCGATAATTTCCTGCCGTGCCATCGAAAATGAAAGGGGATGAGATAAAAATGAATTTCATACCCAACTCCATTGACTTCTGAGCTAGGAATTTTGGTACATCTTCATTAATCGCCTTTGAAAGTGTTGGATGATTTTCGTTCCAATCGACATCGGACGCAGAAGCGCAATGAATAATTACCTCAGGCTTAATGCGCTGTAGTGCTGCTGCGACCGATGGTTGCTCCGTTAACTCTATTTGTTCGGTTTTTGCACCCTCAAAAGATATGGGATTAGTCCTGTACCAGCCGGTGCAATTACTTTTTGTTGCATAGTGACGAACTAAATTTGATCCTAGCAGTCCGCTAGCACCTGTTATCAGAACGTTTTTTGGAATTGGCATATTAGTTAGCTTCTAAGTAATGCTAAAAATGACCATGAAAGCATACTTGGAATTATTATTGAGCGTGACGTTTAAATGATTACCAAGGGTTGAAGTCCTAAAATTTACTTTGCCCCCATACGTTTGAGACGTGGTATTTATTTGGTGCCGTTGGGTTAATAACCCCAAAATTCCTCGTATTCATGAAAGGACTTATTTATTTTGACTTAGGTTTGGAGTGGTACTCCAGATTCAAACTTGGTGTGTTTTGCATACCAACTGATAAACGCCAAATGATGGTTGCGCATTTAGAACAGCGTATATATGAATGGCCCGACGCCAGTTGCATTGCCAACTGCGATCAGTGTTCCGAAAAACAGTAACACGAAGACCACCGGAAGCATCCACCAAAGCTTCCTGCGCCACATATACGCAAGCAATTCTCCTGCAATGGCAAACTTACTCATTAATGTTCGCAATTACGAATTCCCAGGCTTAGGTTTGTCGATAATGTAGCGACCAATCACGAGGGAATCTAGACCGCTATTTTTGAATGTATTTAAGCTATCCTCTGGACTGTTTACCACTGGTTCGCCTCTGACATTGAAGGATGTATTTAGAACCATTGGTATACCTGTTATCTCATAAAACTTCGAGATAAGTGCGCTGTACTTTGAATTGGTAGATTCGTAGACGGTTTGTATTCTCGCCGTTCCCATGTGGTTTACTGCCGGTATTAAGTCTCCATGTTTTTCGCGCACAGGAACGACTGAAAGCATGAACCGTTCTAAGTATCCAGAAGTTTTTGTCGATATCTTAAAAAACTCATCCAAGTGATTATGAAGAACCGAAGGTGCGAAAGGGCGGAAGGGTTCTCTAAACTTGATTTTTGTGTTCACGATATCTTTCATTTCCGATTTTCTAGGGTCGGCCAAAATACTACGATTTCCTAGGGCACGAGGTCCCCATTCCGCCCTTCCCTGGAACCAGCCGATCACTTTGCCACTTGCGATGCGCTCGGCCGCGGCTTGAGCCAACTCATCATCGTTGGTGTATTGTTTCGCACTAAATCCGCTGGTAGTAATTGCCGAAGCGATATGGTTATCATCAAAATCCGCACCCCAGTATACGTGGTCCATAACTACCCGTTTACGTTGATTTAGTCCGGTGTGCCAGAAATGTAGTGCGGCACCTAGTGCACCGCCTCCATCACCAGCTGCTGGTTGGATATATAGATCTTCAAATGGTGTTTCGTTGATAATTCGTCCGTTCGCTACGGAATTAAGGGCTACACCACCGGCTAAGCATAAATTGGGAATTTTGGTCTGACTGTGAACTGCCCTGACAAGATTAAGAATGATTTCTTCAGTTACGGTTTGGATACTCGCAGCGATATCGGCGTAGAACTGGTTTTCCTCCACTAGATGAGAATAGTTGAGTGGTTTTGTGCCAAAGTAGGATGGGAATCCAGTGGATTTAGTGAAAAATTGTGTTTCGGGATCGCGCGGACTTCCGAATAATTTGCTGAACTTCTTTGTATATGAACGCGATGTGCTTTTGTGGAAAGAAAAGTACGATGGGTCGAGCCAAATCGAACCGTCATCGTATTGAGTTACCACTTGCCAAACCTTGTCAGTGTAAATCGGTCTGCCATATGGGGCCATTCCCATCACTTTGTACTCGCCCTCGTTGACCTCGAAACCAAGAAATGAAGTAAAAGAGGAGTAAAGTAGTCCGATAGAGTGGGGGAAATGAGTTTCGTTTGTTAGTTTGAGGTCGTTTTTTCGCCCAACCCCCACTGTGGTAGTCGACCATTCGCCAACTCCATCGAATGTTACGATCGCGGATTCTTCGAATGGTGAGCAGAAATACGCTGATGCAGCATGGGAGATGTGGTGTTCAGAGAACATCACTTTTGAAGAGGGGATTCCCAGGTAGCTTTGGATTTCCGATTTGATCCAAACCTTGTCAAACATCCACGTTCGCATACTTTGCGCAAACAGCCAGTAGGTACTTGGAAATCCCCAAAATGTTGTTTTCATTAGCCGTTCAAACTTCATGAACGGCTTCTCAAAGAAGACGACATAATCAAGATCTTTACCCGAAATTCCTGACCTTTTTAGGCAGAAATCAATGGCGTTTTTCGGAAAGCTGAAATCATGTTTTATTCTGGAAAAACGCTCTTCTTCAGCAGCGGCGATTAGTTTGCCATCTTCTATTAGCGCTGCAGCCGCATCGTGGTAGTAGCATGAAATGCCTAGGATTTTCAATTTATTACCCTTGCCGTTTAAAAAAATCTAACCCGCCAGACGGACTTTCTCTTAGCCGCCAATTAGTGTTGGATGGTTTTTTGATCGATAGCGGGTCTGAAAGTAATCTGAAAGCAATGCCGAGCGGAGCGACGGCTATCCAGAAAACGACTGTAAGGATTATCATCATCTGCACGGTGCCGATTATGTGTGCAATTTTAATCCACCGATTCCATACTCTCTTTAACATTTATGACTTCCTTGTCTATGCCAACTGAGGGCTACTTCTTATTTGGCGGTGAATCGAAACTAACGATGATTCTCGATGGCATATTGATTTAGTGCTGTTGCGACCCTCTCATAGCCAAAAGGCGACATATGACCGAACATTCTGAGCGGATAGAAGCTCGCAGGGTCACTATGTGCATTGAGAGTGTCCTGAATGTCGATTACAGGTATTCCAGCACTCGTGATGATCTCTAGTATTTTATCTTTAGTAACAAGTGGTCCGCTAATTTCACTCGGTCGTTCTTCTTTTAATAAATCCCAGTATTGAGGCAAGAATACGAAAACTAGTTGTGCGCCACTTTGGCGAGCTTCATCGTCGATTAATTTGGCGATAGAATTAAACTCTGCGATATTGCCTGAGATTACAGCCGATGATCTCATATTAGCAACTACTCTAGACGCTGAATTTTTGAGAGTGATCAATGATGCAAATCCACCGATCTTCCTCCGGAGATCGGTGACTGGCCTGAATTCGGCGCATCCGGGTCCTTTTCGTGTTTTCCCTAATGTCGCCAGAACATTCGCGACATATTTCCTGTATACCGGATCGATGTTCCCCGAGTTGGGTCTTAGATTCTGAGAAAACGAGGGGTCTAGGTACTGGTTGATGACCGAGTGTTTGAGTTCGTGATTAAGGTCTGCAAAATCGTTCCCGTGATAAAAAATCCAGAATACATAGTCGGGTGAAATTGAACGACCGTATTCACGAAGTTGTGCTAGGGCAGTAAGTGGACCGGCTCCGAACGATGCAAGATTCAGTGAAATGTGATCTGATTTTCGAAGTTGACCTGTGATTTCTTCACCTTGTTGTACGCTGTAGCCGGCCGCAAAGGAATCTCCAATAATGATCGAATCTATTAGAGAGGTATCATTCCAAATTGGGTCGGGATTGTTGAAGCCGTACCTGTCCGTCATCCATATCGGGTATGTCCCCAATTCGTTGCTGATGAGAGTCGGGGTAGATGCTAAAGCGCCCATCGGAACGGTTTTGACTCCATCTATGTCCAGTGCCGATTCACAGTAGGCCTGGGTAACGAATTCCTTAGGGGAGGTGTTTTGGAAGACGCTTGGTCGTTCTGATCGAATATCTAACAGTGCGTTTACATATTCACGCTTGTCGAAGGGCAGGCCTAATGCTGCTGCAGCTTCCGCGCGTTGTTCGATCTTTTCTAGTTCGGGATCGATTGAATCCTGCCAAGTGATTAGGATATTTGCAGAAAATATTGGTAAGTAAAGTATCGTCAATACGAGCAGGACTGATCGTGTCAGATGACCTTGGTATTTCTTGACGAACCATACGATTGCTGCCATTACACCGAAAGCAGCTCCAGCTGCCAAGAAACCTAATCGTCGTACATTGTCATTAGGATCAACTGTCGGGTCGATTACCTCAGTGAAACTGAGAGCAGCAGCTAGTATGAAAGCAGCTATTGCAACTCGCGAAATGAGTTTTGATGAGTTCATTTATGGCTATTATTCATTTTGAGTCAAGGCATATACGACAACCTCAAGGTATCACAAATACATGGAATTAATCCTGCTAAATTGAAGCTGTGCCTGTACACCTCTCCGATCCCAAGAACCTCTAAACTAATCGTCCATCCAATTCAGATCTGTCTCGTCGGTATTAGCAACGTGCTCGATCAGCAGACGTGGGACGTCGAGAGATCCGCGCTTGACAGGGGCCTCAAGCCACATAGTGATCGCGCGCGCTCCTCACATCGATCTCTGCACCTTTCTGGAATCTTCCTATCCGCCCATACAGCTGAAGTCTATTCCGTCCTATTTGTCATAGTACGGGGCGAGTATCGGCGACCCTTTGGATGCGACCTCAAATAAGGCATTTATTTGGTGCTATTGGGTCAACATTGGGTCAACTTCGCGAAAAGTCCCC
>MDTE01196505.1_pt1 | contig 12388 bp, 11 predicted proteins | sample 811231 | NCBI WGS metagenome assembly MDTE01 (sample SAMN05326651, study PRJNA326480) | marine metagenome | isolation source: seawater | place: Indian Ocean: Red Sea | collected 2010
AAGCGCAGTAATGCGTGCAGCTGACCAGTACTAATAGCTCAATTGGCTTGATTTATGCACTGAAAAAAATTTATATTAGATAGAGATGAAAGATATTAAGCCTTTAGGTTCGATCAAATACTCTAAAATTAAAACACTCGTAAAAGTTAAAATTTCAGAAATTAAACAGGGTTTAAACGTAAAAGATAATTTTTTCATATTTAATGACGACGGAAAATTCCGTGTTTATGATAGAGTTTGTGATCACAGAGGAGGTAAGTTAATCAATAAAGATGATGTAATTAAATGCCCAATTCACAATTGGATATTTGATCCTGTTTCTGGAAGATATTCTAATGGAATTAAAAAAAAACCAATATCATTTAAGATAAATAAAAATAATATTGAATTTAATACCTACGTTTTTACACCAAGTATTAAAAGGAAAAATAATTTTCCCAAAGAAAATAAAATAAGTCTTCGTTTTTTTAACCACGCTTTTTTAAAATTTAAAACTGAAAATATAAGTTTCTGTACAGATCCATGGGCTATTGGACCAGCATTTTATAATGGTTGGTGGTTAAAAAATAAAACACATGAAGATTGGATTTATGAATTAAACAATTCAGATTTTATATATATTAGTCATAATCATCCAGATCACTTAAATGCACAAACACTTTCAAAATTAAATAAAGATAAGAAAATACTCGTTCCTAATTTTCTATCAGACTCAACTTATCTTTTCTTGAAGGAAGAAGGATTTAAAAATATAAAAAAACTTGAATTTGAAAAAGAATATCACTTTGATAATTCCAATTTGGTTTTATCTATATTAAAATCAGGAGATTTTAGGGAAGATAGTGGTATTTATTTTTCATTAAATAAGTTTTCGGCACTACTTGATGTAGATGCTGGGAATATAAATTTTAATAGATTTCCAAAAGTTGATTTATATGGCAGTTCATTTGCTGGAGGGGCTAGTGGTTTTCCTATGATGTTCGATAATTATTTTGAACATCAAAAAAGAAAAATTATAAAATTAGACAGAAGATTTGTAATTTCAAAAAAAACTAAAAATCTTTCAATGAATTCTGCAAAATATTTTTTGCCTTACGCTAGTTTTTTCCAGGAAAAACTTAAAAGGGATAATTATGTTAAAAGAACGAATAAGAAGAATAAAATTAATGATTATTATAATTTTTGTACGAAAAATAAGATACAACTTTTAAACGTAGAAAATTCAAATTATTTTGAATTTAATAATAATAATTTAATTTCACAAAAAAAAATTATTAAAAAATATTTTTTAGATAAAAGTCATGACGAATATTTGAGAGATTTTGAAAGAAAAAATTCAAGAATAAATAAAGAGTTTATAGAAGATTATTTTAAAAACTCGGGATTTCATGATAATCTTGTTTTAATAGTAAGTCTTACTGACAGTTTATTTAAGAAAAGCAAATTACAATTTTATGTATGTTTTGATAAAAAATTTAGCTTTAAATTTATCAAAAATGCCAGAACTTATAAAAAAATGTTTTCCTCAAAACGAATTTTACATTTAAAAATTAGGAAAGAAGCCTTTATTAACTGCGTTAAGAATGCAAAATCATGGGAGGATTTATTAATTGGTTTTCAAGTAAAAATTAATAGAAACCCAAATGTATTTAACAGTAAATTCTGGAATCATTTTTCTAACATCTATGTTTCAAAAAAAAGAGTTAAAGCAATAAGCAAATGTAATGGATGTGATGTAATCACACAAGAATTATATTCAAAAATGAATTAATTTTAAATCTTCAACTTTAGAATTCAACCTATCAAATAAATAATAGATCCTAAATTAATATTTTCTCTAAACTTTTAAAAAATAAAAATGCACAATTTCATAAAATAATATAAATATTACTCCATTATTATGAAATCATTATCAGTAAATCCTACTAGAAAAAATTCTTATTGGAATAAATACTATAAAAATAATATTGTTGTATCAAAACAATCAGATTTTGCGAAATTTGTTCTTAAAAGAATAAAAAAAACAACAGGTTCTCTAATAGATATTGGTTGTGGCAACGCAAGAGATACTATTTTTTTTATAAATAATAAAGTTAATGCATTTGGCTGTGACCGAAGTAGCACTATCATTAGAAAAAATAATAAAATTAAAAAAATTTTCTATCATATGAATTTTTGTAAAAAAGAAATAAAGTTACCAAAAAAATTTAATTTTTTTTATGCAAGATTTTTTATTCATGCAATTAGTTTAAAAGAAGAAGAAATTTTTTTTAAAAATATTAAAAAAAATATAGATTCATCTTGTCAAATTTTTTTAGAATTTAGAACAGACAAAGATCCTTTAATGCTTGAAGGTAAATATATTAGTAAGTATGAGAGGTATACTGATCATTATAGACGGTTCATTAACGTTGATAGTTTTATAAAAAGAATGAAAAAGAAAAAAATCGATATTTTATTTTTGAAAACTAGCAACAAATTTGCTGTATTTAAAAAAGATAAACCACACATTTGTAGAGTTATTTTAGATTTAAAAAAATAGTCTAGATAAATTAAATAAAACTTTTTCCAATTATCTAAACGCTTCTATTTCTTTTTCTATTCTTTTTAAAAGTTTTTTCCCCAATTTTGGTATTGGAATATCAAAGTTGTTATGAAGAAGAATATCTGGTTTTTTTGGAAATTCAGGCTTTATATCTAAACCCCAAACAAATTTTGTTTTTTTCTTATAAAATTTTTTTTTCTTATTTTTTAGTAAATTTTTAATGTCACTTTTGATATATATCTCAACGTAATTTTTTATATTAATTCTGTTGTACCGATGTAGTTTTTGAAAAAGAGCAACAGTAGTAAATATAACATTTACACCTTGATCAGCAATTAATTTACATAAATTTGAATTACTTTTTCCAAGCTTAATTCTATCTTTTTTTTCATATTGATTAAAATCATAAATATTTCTTATATCATCTCCATGAATTATTATAGTTTTTCCATATTTTTTGTTTATCTCGTTAAAAATTATATTACCTAAATTTGATTTTCCTGAACCCGACAAACCTGTAATCCAAAAAACAATTCCATATTTCTTTTTAATTTTCATTATCAAATATAAATTTTTTTATTTTTAATTGGTATTTTTAAATTTATTTAACATTAATTAGATATAATAGCTTTACCTAATTTTAAAGGGATATGTTAAAAAATTTTTAAATTACAATCCAATATTTTATAAAATTCTTTTAGATTAAAATTTTGATATATATTCGATTTATAAATTAAGAAATTTTTTTATTTTAAATTTTTTTAAAAAAAGTTTATCTTGCGGTCAAATAAATAATGTTGATAATATTTAATTTAAATGGATATATTCCCAAAGATAGATCATAAAATAAAAAAAAGTCAGATATTTGATGCAGATTATGTTTTTATAGATGGCATGAGCAGAAGTGGCAAATCAGGGATTGCTCCAATTGTAAGTTCACTAGAAAGAGTGGAGCACTTTAAGATAAGAGCAAATTTTGATAGATTTTTGATGGTATACGCTTCTGGTAATTTAAGCAAACAAGGCTTTAAATATTTATTTGAAACAGATTTGATATTAGATGTTTGGTTCAGTATGATGGGGCGAGATGTAAACACTAACCTTCATGACCTTAGTAGTGTTGTTAACTCACCTAATCGTGATGAATACATGTCTAGATTTAATAGAAAAGATACGTTAGAAACTTTTAATAAAGTAGCAGAAGAAATTAAAGATAGAAAATTAATTTTCCCTTTCGTTATAGATAATGGTATGACAATTGGACCTTTCTTAAATGAGGTAAGTCAAAATTTTAAATATATAATTGTAGTGAGACACCCAGTTGACTTTGTTTTTACTTGGTTCCGTAGTGGAAGAGGAACTAGTCTTGGAATGAACCCATACTATATAAAACCAGCATTCCAAATAGATCAATTTGATAATTTGCCTTATTTGTATCTTGATAACCCAGGAGAATATAGCAATGCAAATCCTCTTGAAAAATGTTTTTTAGTTATTGAAAAACAGTTAACTGGATATATAAATTCAAGTTTATTAAATTCTAATAATTCATGTTTAGTTCCATTTGAGCATTATGTTAATGAAACCGAAGGATATATTAAGAAATTCGAAAATTTACTAGGAACCAATAGAACTGACTTTACAAACTCTGAAATGGTAAAAGCTAATGTTCCAAGGAACAAAGATATGGATACATTTTCAAAAAAAGCTAACATGATTTTTGATAATATGAACAAGGTGTATGCAGATAGATTAATTAAATTAAGTGAACTTTATGAAAATAAAATTTCTGATTTTTATAAGTTAAGTTTGATTGCTAAATATCCTAAGGGCAAGTTTAAGGGATTAAATTATGATGAATTTTCTAAAGTTTCAGGCCATTCATTGTATCATAAAGGTAAACGAAGTACTGAGAAAAAATAATAAACATTTTTATTGGTTCAGTTTTTATAAATTAAATTATGATATTAATTAAATTCTAAATAAATTAGAAAATGAAAAAAATATTAAAAAATATATTAACTTTTTTAAAACTTATAAATTTCTCAAAAAAAATTTATATTTTATTACTTCAGTTAGTAAACTATCCAAAATGGGTAATCCTTAAAAAACGTGAAAAAATATTTTTAGAAATTGGTTCTGGTAATAAAAAGGGTATAAATGGATGGGTAACTGTAGATTTATCAACTAAATCAGATATTGTTCATGATTTAAAAAGAGGAATACCATTACCCAAAAATAGTGTAGATCAAATTTATGCATCACATGTTTTTGAGCACATTTCTTTTAAAGATTTAATAATTCTATTAAATGAGATATATCGAGTATTAAAAAAAAATGGAAAACTTTCCGTTTGTGTTCCTGATGCAAGTATTTATATCAAATCTTATGTTAATAAAGAGGTGTTTCAACCTGAGGGAGGATTTTATAAACCCGCAGTAGTTGACACTGGATCATTAATTGATCAAGTAAATTATATTGCCTATATGGATGAACAGCACAAGTATCTATTTGATAAAGAAAATTTAATCAATACACTAAAAAAAATTCCTTTTGAAAAAGTTGAGTTGCGTAATTTTAATGAAAATCTAGATATTAAAATTAGGGATTCAGAATCTATTTATGCTGTTGCGGTAAAATAATTTTTATATTTATATTTAGTGAATTTTTAGGATATTGTCTGTTATTTATAATTAATAATTATAATGGACTTTGAGAACTAATTTGATCATAAGGATAAACTAATTGATTAATATTTATTATATTGGAAATAGTCAGTCTTTGATTTCTAATATTTTTTTTTATTTTTTAAAAAAATTTGTTATTCAAAACAAACATATTCAAATCAAAAAAATAATTGATACCAATTCATCATTTGATAATGAAAAATTTATTTACTTAAAAGATTATATTAAACTCACTTTATATTTTTTTTTTAATCAAAAATATTTTAGTATTTTTAAACATTATTTAAAAAATAAAAAAAAATTTTATTGCTTAACTAAAAATGAAACGAAAGAAATATACATTAAATATAATAAAGATTTTAATGTTAGAAAAATAAAAAAAAGCAATAGTGTTTTAATTAGTGTTGGTTGCAACAAAATTCTAAGTAAACAATTTTTAAAATCTTTTTCGTATAATATTAACTATCATCATGCCGAACTACCTTCTTATAGAGGAGTCAATTCTAATGGTTTATCCTTATTAAATAATAAAAAGTTTACTGGGTTTTGCTTCCATTTTCTAGGAGAAGAAATTGATAATGGTTTTGTATTTATTAAAAAAAAAATTAAAATTAAATATAATATTTTAAACAATATTTTTTATGACATTCTAAAAATTAAAGTGATGTCAAGATCAATTGATCTAATTTTTAACAAAATGTTAGATAATAAAACGAAAAGATCATATAAATTTAAGGTAAGTAAAAGTTATTATGATAAAAATTATATTAAAAATTTATTAGATACTCCAACTAAGTTTAATTTTACTGAAATTAAAAAGTTAATAGATATTTTTGGACATATGAGAATTAATAATATGAATGTTACTAAAATAAAAAAAAACAAAAAAGGTATTAGGATAAAAAATGGATATATAAAAATTTTACAAATAAATTACATGCCAATTTTGCTTTATAGAGTTTACAAGATTTTAAACTTAAATTTTAAATAATTAATAAAAATATATATTATTTAGTCATGTCATTAAAAGATAAAATATTTAAATTAAATCAAAATAAAAAAATTGAAGTTCCAGTTTTGTTAATTTGTTTTAATAGGCCAAAAGAGCTGAAAAAAACACTTCAACTTTTATTAAAGTATAATGTTAAAAATTTATATGTTTTTCAAGATGGATGTCCCCAAAATAATTTTAAAAATTTTCAGAAACATATTGAAGTAAAAAATATATTAAAAGAATTTCAATTAGTAAAAAAAATAAATACCTTTTACGCAAAAAAAAATTTAGGAAAAAAATTTGGACCTCCCAATGCAATAACTTGGTTTTTTAATAATGTTAAAAACGGAGTTATAATTGAAGATGATACTTTGCCTAGCAAATCTTTTTTGCTCATGTCTGAAATTCTATTAAAAGAACATGAAAACGACAAAAAAGTTTTTCAGATATGTGGTACTGGAGTTCTTTCTAAAAATTTTAGTAATCTAACTTATGCATCGCCAATACCTTTTATACACGGATGGGCAACTTGGCGAAACAGATGGAATTTGTATAGTCAAAAAATTGGAAATTTGAAAGATCTCTCCAAAAACAAAAATTTTAATAAAAATGTAAAATCGTTTATAAATAAAATTTATTGGTTAAATATTTTTAAAAATTATAAAGAAAATAAATATAAAACTTGGGATTATCCCTTGGTATATTATTGTATGATAAATGATTATATTTGTATAAAACCAAGTGTTAATATGATTACAAATATTGGTTATACTGAAAAAAATCAGCTTTCACTTAGAAAAAGATATGAGATTAAAAAATTTCATAACCTAAAAAATATTAAAAATTTTTTTAAAAAAGAAAATGAAAAAGAGGGTTGGGTATACAGTGTTTCTTTAAGATATCAGTTTTCCTTGATTAGAAAATTTCTTTTAGGTTCTTTAAAATAAACTTATGATTGAACAAATAAAAAATAGAAAACAATTACTATCAATAATTATAAGGGCTAACTATAAGTCAAAAGGTATTGAGTTTTTTACACCAAAAAAGACCTCGCAACAACTTGGTTATATGCATAGACCAAAGGGTTATAAAATTACACCGCACCGCCATAATAAGGTTAAAAGAGTAATTAAAACAACTGATGAAACTTTAATAATAAAATCTGGAAAAGTAAGAATTGATTTTTATGATGAAAAAAAAAAATATTTAAAAAGTAAAATTCTAAAAAAAGGTGATGTAATACTTCTTATAAACGGTGGACATGGATTTGAAATGTTAGAAAAAACAGAGATGATTGAAATAAAACAAGGTCCTTACTCTAACGATAAAGATAAAACAAGATTTGAACCTGTGAAAAAAAATAAATTAAAAATAAAATAATGATTCCAGTAAATTCACCTCTTTTACTTGGAAATGAAAAGAAATATCTAAATGAATGTATTGATACGGGCTGGATTAGCAGCGAAGGTCCTTTTGTAAATAGATTCGAGGTTGGTGTTGCAAATTATATAGGTAGAAAATATGCAACTGCTTGTTCCAGTGGTAGTGCAGCAATAAATATTGCTGTCAAAGCTCTAGAACTTCAGGAAGGTGACGAAGTAATAATGCCAACATTTACAATTATTTCTTGTGCTCAATTTTTGGTTACAAGTGGAATAAAACCAGTACTTATTGATAGTGATTATGATACCTTTAATATGAAAGTTGAAGATATAGAGTCAAAAATTACATCTAAAACTAAAGCAATAATGATTGTTCATATCTTTGGTTTGACTGTTGATGTTGACCCCATCTTAAGTCTAGCGAAAAAATATAATCTCAAAATAATTGAAGATGCAGCAGAAATGTTTGGCCAAGAGTATAAAAAAAAGAAATGTGGTACTTTTGGAGATATAAGTATTTTTAGTTTTTATTCAAACAAACATATCACCACTGGAGAGGGTGGTATGGTGCTTACAGATAATGATTATTTAGATAAAAGAGCAAAAAGTTTAAGAAATTTATGTTTTACATCTGAAAGATTTATTCATAATGAGATTGGTTATAATTATCGAATGACTAATATCCAAGCAGCTCTTGGTGTAGCGCAACTTGAGCAGATAGATACTATAAAGCAAAAAAAAAAATGGGTAGGTAATAGATATAACGAATTTTTAAAAAATTTAGATAGTATTAATCTTCCTTTACCAAAAACTAATTACTGTGAAAACATTTATTGGGTATATGCTATTACATTAAAACAGAATACCTCAAAGACCGCTAAACAAGTAATGAATGAGTTGAAAGATCTTAAAATAGGTACACGCCCCTTTTTCTATCCTATGCATAAACAACCTATTTTTAATAAAATGGGACTGTTTTTAGATATTAAATTACCCAATAGTGAAAAACTATATGACAGAGGTTTTTATATCCCAAGCGGTTTGGCATTAACAGAAACTCAAATTGAAGAAGTATCATTAGCATTGAATAGAGTTTTAAACTAAATGAAAAGATTGATAAAAAAACTTTTATATACAATCACATTTTTTTTTTTAAAATTTCAATTTTTCAAAAAAATTATTAAATTTATATCTGACGTTTATTTGATCGATAGAGGATTTTGTGTAGATTGGGATTACCTCATTAATAAAAGTGAAAATAATTTATTTAAAGGAGAAAACTTATTCATATCAAAATTTGATAATCTAAATATTAAAAATTGTTTAGATATTGGATCAAATATTGGTGAGTATAGCCTTCAAGTTTTGAAAAACTTAGATACAAACGTCATTGCTTTTGAACCAATGCCTGAATGCGGCGAATTTCTCAAAAAAATAAAAAAAAAATATGGTAATAGATTTTCATATTATAGATATGCTCTTTCAAATAAAGAAGGTGAAGATATTATAAATTTTGGAACAAACACAGGGGGATTGTCTTCATTGGAAAAATCAATAAATGAAATTGATTATTTAAAAAAAAGTAATGTTAATAGTATGAAAATTGAAAAAAAAATGTTGGATAGTTATTTAGATAACAAGAATTTTAATAATATTGATTTTATCAAAATAGATGTTGAAGGACATGAGTATAAAGTATTAGAGGGTGGAATGAATTTTATAAACAAGCATAAAGTGAAACTAATTCAAATTGAATTTAATATACATCATTTATATGTAGGAAATTCAGTTCTAGAATTTTCTAAAATATTAAAAAATTATGTAACAACTCAAATGAATTTAATTAATGGAAAATTGGTTGTTGTTGCTGAGGAATCTTTTCTTTCTAACATTTATCAACTATCAAATTTTGTATTTATTGAAAAAGAGTTCTTCGATAAAAATAAAAAATTTTTACTGAATTAGTTTATGAATAAAAAAATTATTATTTTAATATTAATTATTTTGATTGTTATTAGCTATTTTTTCTTTGGATCATTAATTGGTACAACTAAATTATCATTTGATTTTTTAAGTGTTGAACAAAGACAAATGATTAAAAAAATTATCTTTCCATTTAGATTAATAAGCCAACAAGAGAAGATTATAACAGATTTAAACAAAGATATAGCTCAACAAGAGGTGAACATCTCTAAAATACCATTATTTGAGATTGAGCTGGACTTTAAAGAAAGTCTCCAGGAAATTAAAATAAGCAAACTTGAAGATGTGAAGTTATCAAATGATCTCATGATGAGTAATTATGTATTTGATAATGGTTTTTTTACTGGAATTCTTGGTAAAATCCCCGGGGGGTATTTGGACTTTCATAAAAATAATCTTATAGTTTTATCTTCTCGTGGAGTTTTGGCCTATAATGAAAATATAGAAGGTGAAAAAAACTTTAAACAAATTAAAAATAACATCAATGACTTTGTAGGTTTAGAACAATTTAAAAAAATACAATCTCTCTCAGTAAGAGATCTGTTCGTTCATAATAATAAAATTTTTTTTTCATACGCTGAAGAGTTCAAAGAAAATTGTTTTAATACAAGTGTTGCCTACGGTGATATGAATTATGAAAACATAAATTTTAAAAAACTTTTTTCCTCTGAAGAATGTGTATATTTAAAACCATCAAATTATAGCTATAGTTATCAAAGTGGAGGAAGAATAGTTGATTTTGATGATAATCATATTTTACTATCTGTTGGAGATTATAGAGCAAGGCCACTCGCACAAGACAACAAAAGTGTTAATGGAAAAATAATTAAAATAAATATTAATAATGGAGAGTACAAAATAATTTCAAAAGGGCACAGAAATCCTCAAGGTTTATATTTTGATAAAGAAAATGAAATAATCCTAGAAACTGAACATGGTCCTCTTGGTGGTGATGAGGTAAATTTGATTGATGTTAAGCAAATTGAAAAAAATAATATACTAAATTTTGGTTGGCCTATTGCATCTGCAGGAGAACATTATTGTAAAGTAAATGGCATGGATAAGAATGAGTGTGATGCTATTTATAAAATATCTCCATTATACAAGTCTCATGAAGATCATGGATTTATTGAACCTTTAAATTCTTTCGTGCCTTCAATCGGAATTTCTGAGATTGTTAAGATTAAAGATAAAAGATATGTTTTGGGGGCAATGGGTGGTAAAAGAATTGGGGATAAGTCACTTTATTTTTTTGAATTAGATAACGATAATAAATTTACAAATTTAGAACAAATTAAAGTATTTAAAAGAATAAGAGATTTAAATTTTAATAACGGTAAACTATATTTATTTTTAGAAAGACCCTCTTCAATCGGAGTAATATCTTTCAATTAAAAAATTAAATTAAACATGAATTACTACTTAAAAGATATAAAGGAAAAAATAGACTATAATAATTTAAAAAATTTTGTACAAAAATATTTAAGCAATTATATCTCACAAGTTACTGAAGAAATATTCGATAATATAAATAATAATGAAAAAACATTAATCTTTTCTTTTGGTGGCAGCATTGATTATAATAAAATTAATGTTGATGCAAATATCGTTATTCATGAAGTTTCAGAGGAATTTATAAATGATAAATTCAAAAATAAAACAATTATAAATCAATTTGATAAAATAAATTTTGGAGAATTTAAAAATATTGTAATTTTAGATTTGTATTACCAAAATAATGTAATTCATAACTTAAAAAATATTTCTAAAAATATTAATTATGATTCTAGAATTTTTATAGTTACTAAGAGTTTAATATGGAATTTTGCTTATAACTTAATCTTTAATAATCTTTTTTTTAAAAAAAAGATTAAAACAAATTTTTTACCATTTAATTTTTTTCAAAGCCTTATTGATGTTAGTGGAAATTCATTAATAAGAAATATTAAGTTTTGTCTAATTCCTTTTAATATTCCAATTTTAACAAAATTTTTAAACAAAATTATTCGTCTTCCACTGATTAATTTTTTTGCAAGCTCTAATTTATTGATTTTAAAGAAAAGTAATTTGTTGAAATTTAGGGACACTAAAACATCAATAAGTATCGTTGTTCCATGTAAAAATGAGGAGAAGAATATAAAATTATTTCAAAATTTAGTCACTCAATTTGATGATAATGTTGAGTTTCTATTTGGTGATGATAATTCTGAAGATAAAACTAAAGATGAAATTTATAGCTTAATAAAAAATCAAGAAAAAGATAGGGCAAGGATAAAATTTTATGAAGGACCAGGAATATGCAAGTCTGAAAATGTTTATAAAGGTATAAATTATGCTAGCAATGAAATTATAGTAATATTAGATGCTGACTTGACTGTTAAAATATCAGATATGAAAATGGCTTTAGATGCATTCATTGAAAGTGACATAGATTTTTTAAATTGTACTAGATTAATTTACCCAAGGTCTGAAAAGTCTATGAAAAAATCAAATTTTCTTGGCAATATATTATTTGCTAATTTATTTAGTATTATTTTTAAACAAAAAATAACTGATACTTTATGTGGAACTAAAATTTTTTTTAAAAAAGATTTTTTAAAATTTAAAAAATATAATGGAAATTGGGGTATTAAAGATAAGTGGGGTGACTTTGATTTATTATTAGGAGCGTATCAAATTAATTTAAAAATTAGAGAATATCCAGTTTCATATGAAGATAGAATTGAAGGAGATACTAAAATGACAAATGTTTTTTTAAATGGACTTAGAATGCTATATATAATTATAAATGGGTTTA
>MDTE01026152.1_pt1 | contig 12387 bp, 16 predicted proteins | sample 811231 | NCBI WGS metagenome assembly MDTE01 (sample SAMN05326651, study PRJNA326480) | marine metagenome | isolation source: seawater | place: Indian Ocean: Red Sea | collected 2010
AAGAGATTTACAACCTAATTAACGAATTAAAGGAAAAAATTAGAATGACATCTGTTGATCAAAGACATGGTAAGGGTATTGAAGAGAACACACCTGAAGCGGCGCAACCTGCACCAGTTCAAGAAGTACAAGAAGCGCCGGTGGATTCAAATGGTTCATTAGATGACCTAGATGCTGATATGAATCTAGGTTAATTTGTTCTTATTGTAAAGCGTTTGATTCATAGATGAGTAGCGAACACCACGAAATAACGAGAGGGTTTATGATGAGTGAAGAACTGATGAAAGATGCAATTGAAATGTTCAGAGATGGAAATTTAGAAGGTGCTGTGGCAGACCTTGAAGAAAAAATAAAGGGTAATGCTGGCATAGCTGATTTACACCATACTTATGCAGAATTTTCAAACATGCTAAACATGGAAGCTCAGGATGATGTCATCCCTGGCGGTAAAATCATGATGCATTACAAGAAAGCAATGGAACTTGATGAAGAAAAAGACGAATATATTGCTGATTTTGCTAGTTTTGCTTTAGAATGTAGAAGGGTTCCTATTGCGGTTAAAGAATTTCAACGCTATGCTAGGCGCCTCGAACTTGCTGATATACCTGTAGATGATGTCCTATACATGGCTGCAAGAAATATTGTGGATACCATTGAAGTAATTGACCCCGAAAAGGCTAACCCAATGGTTCAACCTTGGCTACAGCAAGCACTAATTTGGTCTGTAGGTGGATTGGGTTATTCACCTGACGATGCCGCAGAATTATTGACCAAAAAAGAGTGAGGCAAATGACCACTTTGGTGGGAATCGCATTTGCAATTGGATACATTGGCGATGCTTTTCACGGTAGCCAAGTGCAACCTGAAGTAAGAACTGTACAAAAAGATCTACAATTCGCCCTGAGGAAGGCAAAATTTGCTGGCCCGAATCCTATTTTCAAGCTAGCTAGTAGAACAGATGCTGGCGTAAATGCTAGAATGAATATTGGTTTTTGTAAAATACCAAAAAATGCATGGTTAAGCATGAAAGAAGCGGGTTTTTGTAGAGCGATTAATGACAACCTATCTGATGCAATAATTCTAGCCGCAGAGGAAACAAGTTTGGATTTTAATCCCCGTTTTGCTTTACGAAGGACATACAAGTATAGATTGGAAAGTATGAGGCCTTTTGTAAATGATTATGATGAAATTAAGGTAATTCAAGCCATGAAATTGTTCGAAGGAACACATGATTTCACAGGATTCAGTCGCCCTGAAGACCGAAACCCAGTACGGACAATAGAATGGTGTAAACCATGGAAAATTGATGGAAGACTTGTAGGATTTGAAGTTGCAGCACGATCATTTCTTTGGAATCAAATTCGTAGAATAGCTTGGACACTAGCAAATGTAGCACAAGGAAATTGTACACTTTCTGAGATATCAGAATCATTAGCTAAGGGACAAAAACCACCATCATATGGCCTTGGTTCTGCAAGATGGCTAACTCTTTGGGAGATTACTTACGATAATCTTTCAATTGAACAAAAAATACCCGAACTTTTTGAATCCATTACCAAACCACCCAATAACCTTGATGAAAGGAAATATGAATTGTGGTGTGAAATTACTCAACTAGAGCAAAAAAAGTTGATGATAGAAAGTTGGATTGATTATATCTAATAATTAATACTTAGTTCATCGCCATCAACTAAATCATATTGTTCCCTAAGAAAAATGGGTGAAATAATCTCTACAACGTCTTTATGACGAGTTAAATCTGGAATCAAAATAGCACATTGACTAGATAATTGATCAATTCCATCAATGTGGTTAATCGTAGCAATAATTGCTGTGGCACCCCCAAATGAACGACCTTCCCTCTCAAAGCCTTGAATGCGATGGAAAACAATCTTGGAAGTATCTATTTCTCTAGACTCTAAAATTAAATTTTCTGACAATCCAGATGTTTCTACTCCTGAACGTTCACGTAAGGCTAAATAATTGATAAATGATTTATCTCTAACTTTCAAATTCAAAGTACCTGGCCACGCTGTAACTCCTAACACTTTCTTGAATTGTTCTTGATAATGGGTTTGAGCCATAAAAATATGAGCGCGGCCCAAGCCTCTACTTACCGTGCCGCGCATCTCCATGACTTGCCCAAGGTGTTCTCTTTATCCATATTACCCAATAAACATCGTTAATTATATCAAAGCATCTTGTAACCATTCTTTAATCCTAAATAATTCTTCCATATTTACTTCATGAGACATCTTGTATCCATTCCATTCACATGGGTTTCCCGCCATTACCATTGCATCTAACGCTGCCCTACCCATCATTACAGGAACCATGTCATCATATACACCATGACAGAATAATATTGGTGTAGATTTATTTGCTTTTTCAGCTTCATCATCATAACAATCAGAAAGAATTTGATACGCTGATAAAATCATCATTCCTGCTAAAGTATGAGGGTAGCGAACGCCTACATGCAGTGCTAAAGCACCTCCTTGCGAAAAACCTGCTAGTACTATTCTATCGTACGGGATTCCTCTATCATGCTCTTCCTTTAGCAAATCTACAACAAGTTCAGCGTTCTTTCTGATTGAAGTTTCATCTTCCCTATCTTGAGAACTCCAATCAAGTGTTTTGATATCATACCAAGCAGGCATCACCATCCCCATATTTATTGTCACAGGCATTTCTGGAGCATGAGGAAAAACAAACCTAGTATTAGGGCATTCTAGCATTGGGACAATCGGTTCAAAATCATTACCAGAAGCACCTAATCCATGTAACCAAATAACTGTAGAGGTATGCTCAAATTCGGGTTCCACAACTACCTTTTCTAGTTCGCTCATGACTATCCCTAATCGCTTCGCCCCATGCCCCCCTTTTATCCACTTTTCCTCAGATAATAGTTGAAAACTAGTATAACCACAGAATACATCATGTGGTGGCGCCCTAACGACCCTACATGGTGAAGTCTGTGGCAACACTGCTTGGCATCGCTCAAGATGGAGGAGTTCCCCAAGCAGGTTGCATTGAATCATGTTGTATGAATCAATTTGGTGGACCCACTAGGCATAGAAATCCAGTGGCACTTGGATTTACAGCAGTAGATGGTAGCCGCCATCTATTTGAAGCAAGTCGTACCTTAAGTGACCAGTTACGAATCTGGTCTAATTCTGATGGAGGTCAGTTAAATAGAATAGATTCACTATGGATTACTCACTCTCACTTAGGACATATTGATGGATTATTACAATTTGGTCCTGAAGCTTGGGGGGTAAAAGAAATTCCCCTATACGCTTCTGAATCAATGATTCAACTAATCAATGAATCACCCAACTTATCCCATTTATTCACTAACGGGCACCTGATTCCTATGCCATTCATAGATGGAAAAGAAATACAACTAGGCCCCGGTTTTTCGATAACCCCATTACGCGTGCCACACAGAGATGAATTAACTGATACTTTCGCATTTTTGATAAACACTAATTCTACAAAATTGCTTTTTTTGCCCGACCATGACTCTTGGGATGAGACACTCTCTTTGTATTCACAAAAAGACCCCAGGTCTTGGTTCCAATCACTATTTGTTGATATTGTACTTCTTGATGCAACTTTTTGGTCGGGCGATGAGTTAGATGGCAATGCTAGGAATATTGGGCACCCTGCGGTTGAAGAAACTCTTGAACTACTTGGCAGAAGGGCCCCTAGCGACCCACGAATTATATTCTTCCACTTTAATCACACAAACCCACTTCTTGATGAATCGTCTGCTGAGACTGCAAAGGTACGAGCAATGGGTTGGGAAGTTGCTAGACAGCCAATGACATTCACACTTTAGTGAAATGAAATTATCTTACCTGAACAGTTACTGCATCAGATGTACTAGCCCTGTCATTATCAGTTACAGTTAATGTGAATGTATGATTGCCTTTTGGTATTTTTACTTTGATAATCGGAGCCTCACCAATCACTCTGTTACTACTATCCATCCAAATATGCGATACTATTTCCCCATCTTCGTCAAATGAACGACTGCCATCAAGTGTTACAACTATTGTACCTGAATCATCAGCATCTACAATTTGATCATCCCCTGCATCAGCAACAGGTGGCGAGTTGATTCTTCCTGATTCATCTGCAAGTGCAGATTCAAAATCAAATTCTTCTTGAACTGTTTCATCTGTAAGAGTTATTTCTGCTTCAAGTAATCCCATTAAATCGTCAGACCCAACTTGAGATACACCGCCTCCTGATAATTGTGCAACCTCTGATTCAGTCAATAGATCGGAGTAATCTTCCCCACCTCCGTACAGAGTTTCGGCAGTATTATCAGCATCTTGAGGTTGTATGTTTTCCTCAAATTCAACCAAATCTGCATCTATATCAACCCCTGATTGCATTAAGTAAGGTTTTGAATTTGAATCTAAAATAAGAATTTGGTTTTCTCTGGTGTAATCATTTTGATTATCTCCTGCAACCAATATCAATGCGCCGTCCTTGGTTGCTCTAACCATCTCGGTTAAACCAGTATGTTCAACCTGCCATTTTTCTTCACCAGTTCTATCAATCATATGTACATGAAACCAAGATGCAACAAGGATAGAATCGCCGCAAACTACCAAATCATGAATGCTGAAAGGTGACTTAAAAAGTGATTTTTTATTCAAATTAGAATCAAATTGAATAACTTCACCATCAAACATACCACATATAACTCCATATTCAGTAGAACAGAGAACCTCGCACCTCTGGGAGATAGGCATCCTATGAACTTCCTCACCCATAGGAGTCCACCATTCAATCACAATTTCTTCCTCATCACCTATTGTAACATCAAGTGCTTCTCTCGCAATACATAAATGTCCATCAGCAAGATAAGATATTGCAGTAACCCTCTCACCAGTTTCTCCACGTGCAGGCCTAGTGAAACGCACATTTCCATCTCGTCCAATTACAGTTACATTACCAACATCATCTGCAACTGCAGCAGAATCACCACGAGAATCTACTGCTAAAAGGATTAATTCACCTGCTTCAAAATTAGTTAACAAAGTACCTACGGATGTAAGCATATGGAGTACGCGAGCACCATCAATTACAGCAATCAAATCACCTGTTGGTGAAACTGCTAAATGATCACAACCGCCACCCAAATGATGGCTCCAACGGTGACCCCCAAGACTCTCATGGCCATGTAAATCACCAGAATGACTACCAACAATTACCATGCCATCGGGACAAATTACAAGATTTGAGACTCCGCCTTCAATATTTTGAGATTCAGATATACTTCCGCCATCAGGTTCACAAATTTTCAAATCGCCATTCTCTTCAGACCATACTAAGAACTTGCCATCTAATGAAATTTCTGCAGCTGTAACTGTAGAATTAGGGTGAATTATGTTGGCCGGGTCGATGGTAAGTGGCATCACTATCACTACCTAGAGACAGAGGCCTTGCTTTCATGCTATCGCTTGATAATGCCAGCTCTTTGACGCAAAATTTCTAATGAATCATCAGACCAACCAACTAGTGGTTCTAGATTAGCAATTGGGACCTTGCTCTCTAAATTGTCAAAACTAATTAGGCTATCACCAACAACTGCCCATATTTCACCTATATGCCCCGGACCTGGAGCAGTAGCAAGTTTTTGGCGCCATTTTTCCTCTAAATGATAGGGGTCCCAACAAGTTATAACATCCATAAATTCAGTGTTTGTTTCAGAAGACAATGAGAGGCGGCAACCACGCCTCATTACTAACCATGAAGCAAGGAAATCTCTTTCATTCTGGATATCAGTATGGACTGTACCCTGCACCCCTGTCGGTAATCCACCTGGGCAGATGATTTTCTCCCCCAATATGCCTACTTCATCAGGCATTAAAGCAATCCTAACAGGCCATTGGGGATTGCCTAAGTTTACTTTTAAATGTGGGGCTAAGGCTAAAATTTCTGCACCAACAGCGCCTGCAAATGATTGGCTACCCCATTCGCCTTTTTGCCCATGACGTTTACATTGAACAGCAAAGGTCGCACCTTCTTCTTTAGGTGCATTAGAAATTACTGATGCTGCCACAATAGCAGGATCAACATCAACAGAACTAATCGGATCAGCAGAGATTAAACCAAATGAATGGCGCAATGCATCTTCAACAACCTCTGAATCACCTTCAATTAAATCAAGAAATAGCATTCCTTGCCATGGACGAATTTTTACTTTCGCACCCCGAACCTCCACTTGTGCAATAATGTGTTTTTCCAGCGCTTTTCTCATAAAACGCCTTACAGGTCTAGACTTGAGCAAGACTTCACCCATCCTCAAAATCCAACGCACACAAGTCAACTCCTAACTATGGCCCACATATTCACGTTAATCTTCATTGTGGATATCAATGGAGTCAATTTCTTCAGGTTCTTTAGATTCTGAATTATTTTTCGCAGCATCATTACGCTGTGATTCAAGCATTGCGAGGTATTCATCACTAACATCGCCCGTACAATAATCACCTGTAAAGCAAGATACATCGAAAACTCTCCCCTCTTCACCTATATTTGTACAAGCACGAATTAAATCATCTAAATCCTGATAAAACAAATAATCAGCACCTATTGCCTTACCAATTTCATCAATAGACTGGCCGTGGGCAATATATTCCGAACGAGCCGGCATGTCAATCCCGTAGACGTTAGGATGGAGTAACGGGGGGGCTGAAGATGCAAAGTAAACTTTCTTTGCACCAACTTCGCGAGCCATTTCAACTATTTTTCTGGATGTATTACCCCTTACAATAGAGTCATCAACTAATAACACGGTTTTGCCTTCAAATTCACTGACCAATGGATTTAATTTCTTACGTACAGAATCCTGTCTTTGTGCTTGGCCTGGCATAATGAAAGTTCTTCCAACGTAACGGTTCTTGACAAAACCCTCCCTAAATTGTACTTCAAGTTTAGCGGCTGTTTGAATTGCAGCATAACGGCCACTATCTGGAATTGGCATTACCACATCTATATCATGATCTGGCATTAATTTCATTATTTTATCAGCAAGTGAATCGCCCATATTCAACCTAGCTTGATGAACAGACATACCATCGATTACTGAATCAGGACGTGCGAAGTAAACGTACTCAAAAATACATGACTGCATTTTTGGGCTGGAATGGCACTGCAATTCAAAAATTTCTCCACTAACTGAAATAAAAATACATTCACCTGGAGCTACATCCCTAACTACTTCAAAGCCAAGTGTGTCTAAAGCGACACTTTCTGATGCAACTGCCCATTCAGTATTTCCATCTTCATGCTCACACTTACCAAAAACAAGAGGTCTTATTCCATTAGGATCTCGAAATGCAAACAATCCGTAGCCATTAATCATTCCAACAACAGCATAACCGCCACTAACCCTATAGTGAACTTCACGGACGGCTTTGAAAACTTGATGAACATCTAAATACAACCCATCTTCTATTTTCAATTGTCTCTTTCCAAGTTTTTGTAATTCATGAGCTAGAACATTTAACAAAACCTCAGAATCTGAAGAAGTGTTTACGTGTCTTAAATCATCATTATACAGTTGGCGAGCTTGTTGTTCTGCATTTACTAGATTCCCATTATGAGCAATTGTTATTCCATAAGGTGAATTAACATAGAGTGGTTGTGCTTCTGCAGAAGAACATGTTCCAGCAGTAGGGTATCTGACATGACCAATCCCCATTGAACCGCGCAGATTTTCCATGTGGCGCTCCCTAAACACATCACGAACTAGTCCATTGGACTTACGGAGATGTAAATGGTCGTCTTCACAAGTAACTATTCCAGCAGCATCCTGGCCACGATGTTGTAAAACTAGCAAGCCATCATACAACATCTTGCTAACATGCGAACCGGGGCGACCGGCTATTCCTATGATTCCGCACATTGCGGTTCCCTAATGCAGCCCCATCGCGGTCGGTATTTGGACATTTAGTATTCACAAAGCAATTAAAAGACTCAATAATTGAACGATTGCAAAAAATTGCGCACTTAATTATTAGGTCGGCGGTTCTTCTTAGACCACCCAAATTTACGCATTCTTGCGGTTTCACCGTAACCACATGATGCACAAACACGCTTTTGTTTGTGATAGGAATGTTTTCCACAACGGCGGCAACGAATATGGGTGCTTTTCTGTCGCTTACCCATACTTGGAGTACCCTTGCTCATCCTAACACCACACTAATTGCAGCCCGCCGACTGACCGCCCCATTATGAGCCTTGCTCATTCCTCTTCATCTACAAATGAAGTGGACTCTAGTTCTAAAAGAGGGTCTAAAGGTGTTTCACGACCAGTTACAAGTGTGAGAAGTAAGCCGAAACTAGCCCCAAATGCTAGAATAATAGACAACAAAGAAACAAAGATTCTGACTCCAACCATTGTGAATTGTGACCAAGCATCTGTTGAAACTGCTTCTACAGTATAATTGGAGTCAACCAATAAACCAAATACAAAAATTCCCAAAACTGTTGCAAGAAATGTACCTAAGGCCTGTTCAATTAATCTCGCATGTTTATGATATAGTGCAAATGTAATCATACATAATATAGCATTTGTAAATGTAAAACTAATTATTGCTGAATGTAAGAATCTGGTAAAAATCCCTACTTCTTCAACCTCACCTCTAACTTCAAGATGTATATTAGCAATGAAAATAAGAATTACCAAACTAAAGACGACCAAGGAAAGAGTACGCCAATCTCTTAATGCATCCCCTTCCTTCATCTTATTCAACCTCCAAATTATCTTTGAGAATTTCTTTTACTCGCTCTGTTTCAGATTCTGTAAGAGGAGATACTTCTTCAGGTGCCGGGGTTCTTTTTTCAGCCACCCATACAAAATAAATGAACAATAACAAACCTGAACCGGAACCAACTAACATTCCCGAAAGGTCCCCTAGAACACCCCATGAAGAACTACGCCAATATACTGGATCGTCTGAATTAGTGCCCTCTGCTAATAAATAAATTAAAATTAGGAAAGAAGAAACGGATAAAATACCTAAAATGATCGTTTCTTTGATTCTTTCATCCCCCATTATCAAAGCAAAGGCACTAGCAAATCCTGCAATAACAACTAGGGCGGTTAGAAAACTAGTAACCAAATGCTGCCACCAAGGGTTCGCAGTATCTTCTATCATGGGCCTTGATTCGAACAACATCCAAAGAAACCACAACAAAGATAGCAACATCATTGCAAAACCAAATGGCCTAACACTGCGAGGTAAAGGAGAAACTGGTATTGGTCCAGAAAATAAGGCAAACCATATCCCAAATAAAAGAGCAGCCACAGGGCCAATAATTGAAATTAATAGATGCAATGACCAAGCTTCAATGGAAGAGTTTAATTGTTCTGAAAAACTAATGACAGAGAAAGATATTAACAGCAGTAATATTAGACCTATGTTACGCCTAGATTTCTCATTAGAAGCTGCCAACCCTACGCCTAAAGGAAGCAAAATAATAGGCAGCCAAAAGTGCAGCACTAAGTACTCATCAATTTCCATCTGAACAACACGCCGAGGCAGGGTATAGCCTTGAATCTTGACCATCAAAGGGAGAAATTTGGTCTACGGCGACTAGTTACAACACACGACACTCTCAAATAGGGGGCTTCGGTGGGCGAGTCGCCTTAAGGCGTAGGAGGTAGTATCGTGGTTAACCGTCCAAGGAAAGTCATGCGTTACAGTCCTGCTGCTGGAAAACACACTCTACATACTGTTGAGCGTGTCAAAAAGCGTCGTGCTAGTGAATTAAAATGGGGTCAGCGCAGATTTAGAAGAGTCACTGCTGGTTACCGTGGTTTCCCACGTCCAAAACCTGAAGGAAGAGAGAAGCCGACACGCCGTGTCAATATTATTTACCGCTGTACTGAAACTGGTAAAGCACACACACCAAAGTGTAAAAGAGCGAAGAAATTCAATTTAACGGACGAATGAGGTGAGAATATGACTAGTAAATTTGTAAAATTATCTTGCCGCGATTGTGGGAATGAGCAAATTATCTTTGAGCGTGCCTGCACAAGAATTTCATGTAACATCTGTGGTGCTACTCTAGTTAAACCTGCAGGGGGCAAGGCTGAACTTGTCAGTGCTGCAGTCGTTGAATCTCTAGAGTAACTAGGTGTGAATATTAATGACTGCAGAAAATGATTTATGGCCCGAAGAGGGTGAAATTGTTGTTTGTGTTATTACTGATGTCAAGAAAAATGGTGCCTATGCAACTTTAGATAGTTACGGCAACAAAGAAGCTTTCATTTTCGTTGGTGAAATTGCAGCAGGATGGGTAAAGAACATCCGTGGTTATGTTCGTAAAGGACAGAGAATGGCTGCCAAAGTCCTCAAAGTCAAAAAGGATCGCCAAACAATTGAACTTTCTCTCAAAGCGGTAAATGATGAGCGCCGCCGTGAAGCAATGCAAAAATGGAAGAACGAAAATCGCGCAAACCAGCTCTTAGGAATTGTTGGTGAAAGAGTTGGATGGGATGATGACAAAATTGCAGAAATTGGACGAGAATTAATCAATAATTTTGGTGATTTATACGCTTCATTTGAAGAATGTGCCATCGATTCATCGGCTTTAGAAGATTCTGGCTTCGATGGAAAGTGGACAAAAGTATTCACTGAACTTGCAATTGAAAATATTGTACCACCATTTGTTCAAATACGTGGCTTCCTAGAGATAGAGGTTGTATCTGAAGAAGGAATAGAAGTTATTCGTGAAGCACTAGGGGCTGCTGAAAAGGCTGGCACTCAAGAAGAAACCACTGTTACTTGTCACTATGATGGGGCACCTAGATATCGTGTAGAGATAACAGCACCTGATTATAAATCAGCAGAGGTTGCTTGGAATGCAGTAGAGACTACTGCACTTCCAATTGTATCTGGCGCCGGAGGCTCTGCAAGTGCAGAGCGGGCTTGAAGCAAAGAAAAATTGGGCAATCCCTTTGAACCGTGCCTAGCCGATGAGAGATTAGGGACAAGCGTGGTTCGGTCAAAAATGAAAAAATGTCAGGCTTGCGGAGCTTATGGTCTAACTAATAATTGCAAAGAATGTGGTGGAGTTGCTCAATCTGCTGGGCCACTGAAATTTTCCCCTCATGATTCTCAAGCAGAACGGCGAAGGAAATACGAAAAAGTAACTGAGCCGGAATGGGTTGAAAAATTACCCACGCCAAAAAAACAGGAGCGGGATGAAGATGAATAGAACTCGTATAGTTTGGTATGATTCAAAAGAAACCATACCTAACACCGATTGGATGCTTCATGCTGTACCTGGTGTAGGTAATGTGGGAAAGCTTGTAGTAGATAGTTTAGTTAATACTCATGATTCTAAATTGATTGCTAGAATACTTCATCCTGATTTACCACCCCATGCAACCTTGGATGCAGATGGGTCACTAATTCCCCCGAGTCTTGACCTTCATCTAATCACTCTGCCTAATGATGAAAAAATTACTACACTATCGAGTAATTTTCAGCCATTAACTCCCTCTGGTCAATTTGAAGTAGCTTCATGCCTAATTCAATTATGCAATAAATCAGAAGTTGGAAGGATGTTGATACTTGCTGGCCTTGCATCTGACCCAGGTTGTGAAGACGTGCATGTTGTCAGCCCAAGTATTGAAGATACAAAAGCAATGGAAAAGATTGGATTAATTGTATCCAAAGAACACCCCTCAGCAGGAATAATTGGATTGACCGGATTAGTAGCATCAATTGCACCAACATATAATCAACCAGCAACATGTGTGATTGCTGAAACAGTAGGAACTAGTGTTGATACAGTTGCTGCCGATAGGATGGTATCATTCATAGAAAGATCGTTTTCATTAGAACTTGGATTAGAATTAGATAATACCAAGAGCACAGCAGAAAAATTGCGGGCATTCTTTGATCTAGATGAAGTAGCTGAGTTGTCTCCTGATTTTGACATGATTGATGCTGATTCTCAAGCATTCTACGCTTGATTAGCCACCTGATGACACTGTGATCAACTCAATTGTGATGTCCCCTGTTAATTGGCTATCGTGTGGGACAATAACTCCATCATGTACCGCTAATACAGTACTAGGGTGAATCTCAATGTTCTCAAGTATATCTCTAATAGTATGCCCCTCTTCACAGTCATGCAAAATTTTCTCCTCTCCGTGAACAATTGTAACTCGCATGGTAACCCGAAACGATAGACACTATTGATTATTACACTATTATCGTAAGGGTGGCTTGCATATGGCCCACGCAAAGCCCTTTAATTCAGACGTAATGTACGATGCAACATTCAATAATATTCACCGTCTACGAGTAATGTGACCAAACGTTTAGACTCGATGGACAAATATCT
>MDTE01034965.1_pt1 | contig 12387 bp, 6 predicted proteins | sample 811231 | NCBI WGS metagenome assembly MDTE01 (sample SAMN05326651, study PRJNA326480) | marine metagenome | isolation source: seawater | place: Indian Ocean: Red Sea | collected 2010
CATCGAGGTCATCGATGGGAAGGCTCGGCAGGAACTACTCGACGGCGTGATCGCGCGGGAATTACTGGTGTTGGAGGGCTTGCGGCGCGCCTACGACCGCGTACCGGCCATCGCGCGGGAAGTGGAGACCACCCGCCGCCGTGAGATCGTCCGCAAACTCTACGAACAAAAGGCCGTCCAACCTTCGTACTCGTTCAGCGACCAGGAACTGCGCAGCTTCTTCGAGGAGCGAGAGTACGCGACGGAAGTGTTCGCCCAGCATATCGTCTGTGCCAGCGAGGAGGAGGCTCTCGAGGTTCTAGTTGCGCTCAAAGAGGGGGCTAACTTCGAGGAACTGGTGCCACTGTACTCGGTCAAGACCATCCAGCAGCGCTTCGGTCCGGGCGGTTGGGTCGGCTGGTTCAAGATCGGCGAGGTCTTCGAAGACCTGAAGGAGCCGCTGCGGTCGATGGCCCCGGGCAGCGTCCATCAGCAGCCGATTCGCACCCATGTCGGCTGGCACGTCTTTCGGCTCAAGGAGCGGCGATCGGTTGACTTCGCGGCCTCGCGAGAGTGGGTCGAGTCGCAGGCGCTCTTGCAAGCGCGCGCCGATGACATGGAGCGCTATGTAAACCAGTTGCGCCAGCGCTATGGACTGGTCTTAGATCTGAAGGTCTTCGCCGCGATGCGCGAGCTAGCGGCCGGGGCGACGGAGTGGACCGGAAAAGACCGGGTCTTGCTGTCGTGGCGCGACGGGCGGATTACGGCGCGGGATTATCTGGCGCGGGTGGGTCGGAGCGAGGTGCCGCATCCGGTGGGGGTCGATAGCGCGTTGCTCTACAAGACGATGGACAATCTGGCCGGCAAGCGGATTATGGCTGCGGAGGCGAGTGCGCTGGGTCTGGATCGGGATACGGAGATCGTGGCAGCGGTGGAAAAGGAGCGGGCCTCGCTGTTGGTCAAGCATCTGTTCCAGGTCGAGGCCCGGGCGCGGGTGGGCGCCATCAGCGAGGAAGACGCGAGGACTTTCTACGGAGAAAATATCGCCAAATTCACCCGCGAGGATGGCAAGGTCACAGATTTCGAATTCATAAAGGCGAGCATACTCACCGGGCTACGCGAGAAGGCGAAAATCGGAGCTATGGACGCTTTGCTAGCCGAGTTACGCGCCGAATATGCTGATCAGATCGAGATATTTCCGGCCGCGCTAGACGGAACCTTCGCCGCCGGCGAGTGGGGGCCGCCGGCGGAAGATGCCCCTTAGCGGTCGGTGCCCAAGCCGGCGTAGACGCTGATAAACGACAATAGCTCCGACGAGGCCGGCGACTCGTCGAAGTCGCTGCGGATCCAGCGCAGGCCGATATTGGCGGTCAGGGAGTAGCCCAAGTAGGCCGACTCATTGGAAATCTGGCCGGCCAGCACCCAGGTGGTGCCGTCGAGCAGGTAGCCCGAGGGCAGCGGGTCGGGCTTGTCGCGCAGATTGTTGAAGATCTCGTACTCGGTCCCGGCGATAAAGCTCATATTGCGGTTGATCCGCCGCACCGCCTGCAGCGAGAAGATCTCGGTCAGCTCGCGGATTTGCAACGCGCTGCGCTGGGCCGGGGTGCGGCTCTGGAAGATCTGCTTCCACCTGGGGATCAGGTCCCACTGGCGGAGGCTGGTCGAGTACTCGCCCTTGGTGATGATTCCGAAGAAGCTCTGGTCCTGCAGTTCATCCCCCGCCTTATCCCCCTGATTGTAGAATTCGTGTTTGACCTTGGCCGTCAGCGGCAGGTAGCGGTCGTAGTGCACCTCGAGGTAGGCGGTGTTGATGAAGGCGTCGCGCGCGGCCAGCAGGTCGCGGGTGAACACCGAGCGGCCGCGAGTGCCGGGCAGGTCCCGCCACAGCAGCACGTCGTCGGGGATGTCGTCTTTGACCTTGCGCGGGTTGGCGATGAACTGCACGCTGAGGTCGTTTTCCGGCCACTCCTTCTTCGCGGTGAATAGCAAATAGGCGGCGGTGTTCTCGCGCGCGGTTTTGTGCAGGCTCTGGTCGAGGTAGCCTGCCATCAGGGTAGTGCGCGGTAGAAGCTCGACGGCGGCATAGGCGTTGAAGCCACGGCGGCCGAGCCGGTAGGGATAGTCGGCCTCGTCGTCGTCCTCGAAGCGGTCGATGACCCCGTTGCTGTTCATATCCATGCCGAAGAGGAACTCGGGCGGATCGACTTCGAAGCGCAGGAAGGGTTCCTCGTAGTCGGGCTGAGTGTTGAAATTGCGGTTGAAGTCGGAGATGTCGTCGTTGTCCTCGTCGATGCCGGGGAACACCGCCGCGTCGGTCAAGAGCGCCTGGCCCTGGCGGGTGTTGACGCGGCCGCCGAAGTTACGGCGCGGCCAGTCGGGCAACTCGTCCTGATCGTCGTTGTCGTCGACAAACTCGTAGAAGTGGCGCTGCTCGTTGTCGTAGAAGACCTGGCCTTCGGCATTGGGCATAAAGGCTCGGGTGGTGTAATTGGCGTCGACTGAGTAGGCCTCGCCGAAGAAAGTCCAGGGGTAGGTGCGCTTCTGCGCGGTTAGGTAGAAGGCATCAGCTTCCTCGGTGGCGAGGGCCTGGCCGGTGGGGATGTTCTCATTGGCGAAGCGGCGGTACTGGTAGTTGCGCACGTACTCGCCCTTGAGGTCGAAGCCGTCGAGATCGAACACCGAGAGGTCGAAGCCGAGCATGCGGTTGCCGGTGGGCAGGCCGTAGCTGAAGCGGTGGAAACCCTGGTTGGAGCCGTCCTTGACATTGCCCGAGGCACGCAGCACCGGCAGGAATACCGGTGTGCCGATATTGTTGGTCTGCTTGTTGGATGTCACATCGACGCGGAAGTCATTGGCCAGCACCAGGCCTATCTCGACGCGCTCTATTTCGCGGAAGTCGTTAATCTCGTCGGCGACGCCGGGCGAGAAGTCCTCAATATTGTAGGTGAGGGTGATGATGTCGGTGCCGCTAGCCTCGATCACGCCGCGTCGTCGCACGCCGCCCTCGACGGTGGGAACGATGTCGTCGGTGTGCTCGACGCCGTTAACGAAGATGCGCCAGCGCGACAGCAGCGCGCCGCCCTCGCCATCCTCGGGGCTGTCGTCGGCAATGCGCACGACGATCGAGCGCACGAAGTCGGTGTTCATCGGGCCGCTGAGCAGGCCGTTGAGCGAATTGTCGCCGAAGGGCAAGTCGGAGTTGCGGTGCGCGGCGTTGACAAAGGTCGCACCGACGGCGGCGAAATCGCCGACCTGAACCTGGCCCCGGGCCGCCATCAGCGTGGTGAAGGTATTGGCCTGGACGCCGCCGCCGACCTCGCTGGAGGAGATCTCGCCGGTGTTGCTGACGCGCGAGGACAGGAAGGTCAACGCGTACTTGTCGGTCATCATATCCCACTGGATACCGTCGAAGCGCGGCTTGGAAAAGGTCAATGGGGTCAGGGTAGTGCGGATGCCGTCGCCGACCATCAGCGAGGAGTGGAATTCGCCCGAATGGCTCGACGAGATCAGCAGGTTGTTAAACCACGAACTGAAACGGGGGTTCTTGGTGATGATGCTGCCATTGCTGACCGGGTAGTCTTCAGTCCAGTCGTAGACCAGCCAGCCCTGGGTGATATAGTCGCCGTAGACATTGTAAAAGGGCGAACCCTCGAGGAATACGTCAGTATACCGCTCGTAGTTGTTGCGGGCGTAGTTGGAATACGATTCCTGCCGCCAGTCGTAGAGCGAGTACAGACGCTGAGGCAAGTACCACTTGCGCACCGAGGGTACCAGGGTTGCCAGCGAGACTTCGGTGCCGGAGGTATAATAGGGGTTGTCGTAGCCGGTGGCGCGCTGGGCCTCGGCTTCGGGCGGTGCACCGAATACCGCGAGGCAACTCAGCAAGATGGGGACTAGGCGTTTCACATCACTCTCCCTTGCTTAAAAATTTCCCTGCGCTCAATATGCGATGTGCACCAACCGATGCACGCGTTCGTCGAGGGCGTCGGCGTCCACTGCGATGCGGACCATATAGACGCCGGGCGGCACCGCGCCGTCGGGGCCGCGGCCGTCCCAGCGATAGAGGGCACGGTCGGCCCTCGCGTTGGCGAGTTCAGCGACCTGGCGGCCGGCGAGGTTGTAGACGCGGACCACGGGTTGGAGCTGGGTCTTGACCACGGTAAAGCTCAGCTCGTAGAAGTCGTTTACGCCGTCGCCATTAGGGCTGAATGCCGCGGTGTGTGTGATATTGCGGACCAGCGTGCCGCCTTCGACCGCGCCGGGAACGAAAACCAGGTCGGCGCCGTATTCGGCCGGGACCACGCCCTGGATATTGTCGACAGCGTCGCTCTTGCCGACGAAGGCATTGAAGGCGGTCGGGCTCTGCGATACCCGTGCGGAGAAGGACACTTCGACCGAGTCGCGGCGAACTAATGGGGGCGGCAGATCGACGATGAGCGAGTCACCGTCTGTCAGGCCGGTGGCGGCGACGTCCGTGCCTGCTACTGCGGCAGCGAGGAATTCGCCCTCGCTGCCGCGGGGCAGCGCGATGATCACGCGGTCGAAACCGGCATCGTTGCGGTCGAAGGCTTCCGGGACGATGGTGTAGCGAAAGTGCTGCAGCGAGTCGACCGCCGCCTCGCGCGGGAAGATCCGCCCGCTCAGTCCGGCGGTGATCAGCGGCGGACTGGCGACAAAGGTCAGGCCGCGCAGGTTCGGAAAGGCTTCGGGGTCGTCGCTGATTAGGCGGACCCTGGTCCGCAGCCACTGACGCGGCGTGGGCGAGAGAAACTCCTGGCCCGAGAAGCGGTGCGATTCGCTCCAACTGCTCCAGGTGTCGTCGCGGACCCGTTCTTCGACGATATCTCCTCGGTTACGTTTTTTCGCCGCCTCGTAGGCTTCCTTGGTCACTTCCTTGCCGTTTTTGAGGAAGTAGCGCTCAATGGTCTCGAAGCCATTGCCGGTCTGGGTCTGGATCTCAATCCGAGTCCCGGGCGGCAGGTCGGCGTCCCACTCGACGAAGCGCATGCTGCGGGCGCCGCCGAGGAAGATATCCGCAGATCCCAACTCGATTTGCGCCGGGTAGCCCTCGCTGTGGAAGATGAAGAGCTGGGCGGCGCGGTTGTGCTGTTCGGGTCGTGTCACCCGCCATAGCAATAGGCGCAGCGGGCGCGGCGGGAAGCGGAAGTCGAAGAGATAATTGCGCACCGAGTTGTCGACAGCTGACAGCAGTTCGTATTTGAAGGGCCCCTCGACCTCGGGGTCGGCACTGTTGCTGGGGGTGCCGTCGGAGGTCAGGAACTCGAACGCGCGCCAAGAGCCCTGCTTGTCGCGCTGGTAGCCGTAGAGAAAGGGCCCGCTGCCCGAGACGATGGGTACCCAGATCACGCGATCGACGCGGAAGACGTTGCCGAAGTCGATTACCGACCACACCCCGGAGTTGCGCCAGTTGCCCTTGTCGGAGGCCTCGATGTTCCAGCCGCGGAAGCCGATGTCCTGGTCGATCAGCGCTGCGGCGCCACTGCCCTTGCCGCAGCCGGGACAGTCGCGGGCTTTGGATGTCCAGGTGCGGCCGCCCCAGTGCGGCCGTCCGTCCTCGATGCGATCCTCTGTCGCCACCATCGTCGCCAGGTTGAATCCCTGGCCGTTGACCTCTATTTCGGCCAGGGCCGCGTCTGGAGTCAGGCCGGCGGCTTCAAAGCGGATGAAGCGGACCATGTCGTAATCGAGGGTCTCCTCAGAGATCAGATGTTCACCGACGGCCTGGGATAGCTTGGTGGTGGAGAGGTCGAATTCGACCTCCGTTGCGGTGTTGTTGTTGACCGGGCGACCGAGGCGGTTGTAGTTGATGCGCTCGGTTTGGCCGCCGAAGACCGCGATGCCGGGGCTGGCATATACCGAAAAAAAGCTGAAGGGTCGGGCGCCCTCTTGGTCGGGGAAGATCACCCGTACCTTGTCGGCGACCACGGCGCGGCCTAGGTCAATTTCGAGCCACCAGTTGTTGACGCCGTCGGCCGGGTCGGGCTGCCACCACGTCGCCGGATCCTGGTCGCCGGCGAGGTCGGCCCTGGAGTGGTTGGAGGCGGCGCGTACGAAGCGCAGGCCATAGTCGCCGATGGGGCGGGGCCTGAACTCGCGGGCGTTGGCCACGGCGTTGAAGGCACCGCCGAAACGCTTGACTTCGAGCCCGTCGGCCGTGACCGTGACCAGACCCTGTGGGTAGTCCCAATCGGCGAATTCGGTTCCGGAAAAGACCAGGTCCTGGGCGCGGCCGGGACCGGTTAAGGCGAGGGTGGCAATGGTGCAAACCAGAATATTTTTCATACGGGTCTCCAGAGCGAGGTGCTCAATAGGCGACGCCGATGTGGGCGATGCGGGCGAAAGTGCCCTGATCCGCTTCGAGGGCGACGCGGATCAGGTAAATGCCGGGTGCCACCGCGCTGCCTTGTTCGTCGCGACCGTCCCAGGCCGGGGCGTAAGGGCCGGCCGTGGCCGGACCGGCGAAAACCGTAGTGATGCGGCGTCCGGCCAAGTCGTGGACGGCGACGCGGACCTGGCCCCCGTCGATACCGAAAAGATCAAAAGCCACTTCTGCGCGGTCGTTGATGCCGTCGCCGTTGAGAGTGACCACGCGGCTGGATAACTCTACTGCGCCGAGGACCCGCAGGCGGGTGTCGCTGGCGACGACTTGGATACGGTCACTGGTGATGTCGGGACGGGCGTTTCCGGCTTCGATCGACTGGGGTAGGCTGCCGGCGGCGCTGCTGAACAGGCGTCCCTCGACAAAGACTGAGGATTGAAACACGGCGCTGGTGAAGCGGACGCGGATGTTCTTGTCCTCGACGAAGGCTTTGGGGAAGGTGAAGAGAAAGCGACCGCCTTCTACGGCCAATGCGAAGTCCTCGCCCTCGGCCACGGTGGTACCGTCGATGTCCAGGCTGGTAAAGCGGGCGGCCGGCGGCAGGTCGAGTTCGATACCGTCGAAACCGGCGCGTGCTCCGCCAACGGTGCGGATGTCGTAGGCGAAGGGTTGCTCAATGCCCAGGGGGACCTCGACCGCGCCGGGGACCTGCTCGGCGTCGAGCAGCGAAATCTCGGCCAGCGCGCTGTCGGCCAAAAGTGGCGCGATTTCGAAGGCCACGCTGTCGAGCACACCGAAGGCGAATGGGTCTTCGGTGGTTATGTCGAAGCGGAACTGCAAAAAGCGGGCGCCGTCGGAGGAGCGGATCTGGTCGCCCGAGGTTTGGTAGGTCACCGACCAGTTGTTCCAGTTGTCGGTGTCGTCGCTGCGCCGGGCGCGGAAGCCGGCGATGCCCTCGGAGAAGCGTTCGACTACGCGCGGGGCTGCGAAATAGGTATCGGTATCGACTTCCGCATGGCGGCCGAGGTCATCGAAGAGGAAATAGGTTTTGGGCTCGGGGTCGAAGCCGGCGCGGGTCTGCAGGTTTAGTTTGACCGGCGCCCCTGGCTCGGCGACGATTTCGCCGGAGGGCGTCTGGCGGTAGCGGGTGAACGACCAGTTGACCCGACCGAGGCTGACGCCTTCGGCGAAATCGTGGGGAGCGGAAATATAGCGGGCCTCCTGCGGGTAGCCGCGGCCGAAGGCCTGGATCTCCGCCAGCAAAGTCGTGGAGGTGACTTCGCCGAACTTGAAGCGCAAAAAGCGCGTGAAGCGCAACTCGGGCGTCAGCGAGACGACGCTTTTATTATTGGCGAAGGTGGAGCCGATGATCTCGTCGAGTGGATGGTAGCCTGGCGAACCGGTCGATAGGTCCTCGTCTTCGAAGATCAGCCACTCGACCGGCACGTTGGTGCGGCTGACCTCGTAGCCGCGGGCGAAGAGTTCGCGCTGGCGCTGGTTGTCGCTGGTCAGGCCGGTCTGAGGCGGGAAAAACACGACGCTGTCGATGGGTACGGGCACGCCCAGGTCGAGGGTCAGGAATGAGATCGAGTTAGGGCGGCCGTCGAAGCGGGCGCGGTGGGTATAGGCCGCAGTCAACTCGTCGCCATCGACTAGGCCGCGCCAAACTTGTGGAGCGAAGACGTTGGCGCGGCCGTGGGGCCACAGCCGCGGGTGCCAGCCGACTTCAAGGGTGTCGGCTTCGATCTGACGCGGCCCCTTGGCCAGGCTCCAGCGGTAGCCGAAGAGGTTGCGCTGGGTGGTGGAGAAGCTGGTGCGCAGAAATTCTCGGGTGACGGTGTGGCTGCGAGGGATCTCCTGCGGCTGAACAGCTCCGGGATGGGTGGTGTCGTCGAGGGCGATCCAACGCTCGACCGCTTGCGCCCACGGTATGCCGCCCTGGCCGCCGATGACCAACTGGGTTTGCGCCTCGCAGCGGGAGGCGAGTGTCAGTAATAGCGCCAGCGCGAAACGGGTCGTGGCGGTCAATATGCTACTCCTACTAGCCGGGTGGTGGTGAAGCTCTCGGCGTCGGCGTCGATATTGACCTGGCAGAGGTAGAGGCCAGGGGGCACGGCGGCGCCCTGGTCGTCGCGGCCGTGCCAGGTATCGGTAAAGGCTCCGGCCGCCCGCGGCGTGGTGACGAGTTGGCGCACCAGGCGGCCGCCGAGGTCGTAGAAGGCGATCTCGACATCGGTCGCGGCCACGAATTGCGACATGGTCAGGCTAACGGTGGTCGCGTCGTTTATGCCATCGCCATTGGGGGTGATTACCGCGGTTGAGAGCTCGACATGGACGTCGGGGCGCGACTGGGTGGCGAAGGCGTTATTCGCGGCGGTGCCCACGCCGTCGCTGGCGTCGCCGGCGGCGACTGGGTGGGGCGGTCGGTCGCCGTTTCCCAATAGCCAGGCGTTGATCGGAGTGTTGTACTCGAGCAGGCGCAGACGGAAGGTAACCCTGAGGGGCTGGTTGTTGTCGGCGCCAATCGGCGCGAAGAGCACGTCGAAGCCGGCGTCGGTTACGGCGACCGAGAAATCTTCCACTGGTGTTGGGGGATCGCCCGTTTCTAGCCCGGCGAAAACCGGCGCCGGGAAGGACTCGACGCGAACACCGTGATAACCGGCCAGGCCGGCGTCGGCGAATTCGGTGCGAATATCGTAGATGAATGTGGTATCGACACCGCCGACGACCTCGAGCAAGCCGCTGGCTGGTGTGGGATCGTCGGCGAGAGCGACTTCGCCTACGGCCGCGCTGACCAGACCGGGCGAAAATTCTACCTGGAAGGTGTCGATGCGGACGGCGTTTTCGGCGTCGCCGTCAAAGAGGACGCGGAATTGCATGAACTCGCGCGGGCTGGGAAGACCCACGGGGATCTCCACTGTGCCCGTAGCGTCGAGGCGCAGCTCGGGCGACCAATTGCTCCAGTTGGCTACGTCTTCGCGGATATCGCCCTTGACGAAGTCGCGCACTGGCCCCTGTTCCTCGATCGGAAGTTCGAGATAAGCAGCGCGAGCCAATTCTTCCAACAGCGCCCCAGTTTCTGGGTCCTGACGGAAGAGCGCGCGGCGCGGTAGGTCGTCGTTGTATTCGGCGGCGCTGACCTCCACTTGGCTGCCGGTGTCGCGGTCGCGGCGGAAGTACGACAATGGGGTATCGTCGGCGCCGGTGCGCAATTGAACGACGGCTGCAACTTCGGCTGTGGGGTCGGTGCCGAGGCGGGTGGCGTGGATGCGCAGGCGGCCGTAGTTGACCGCCCCGCCGAACGAGTGCAGCGCCGACTCGTAGCTGGCGACTGGCACGAAGCCCTGGCCATAGACCTCGAATTCGGCGAGGTTGAAGGCCGTCTTCGACAGCACCAGCAATTGCAGGAAACGGGCCTGCAAGGGGGCGAACTCAATGTCTACCGTGGAATTGCGGTTAACTTCGACCCGGCGTAAAAGTTCGTATTGGGGACGGTTGATGTCGTTGTAGTTTTCGCCATCGTTGACGCGTAGCTCGAAGGCCTTGACGAAGGCATCGATATCATTGGGGTCGGGGAAGAAGCGGATGCGATTGACGGGGAAGGGAGCGCCCAAGTCCCAGAAGAAAGCCGCCCCCGCCTGGCTGCGCGCGGTTTTGAATACGCCTTCCGAGGAGGTGCCCGGATCGCCGTCGAGCAGGTCGAGATTACCGAGCAATTGATTGAAGAAGCCGGCGTTGGACCAGGCCCGCGGCTGGCCGCCGAGGACGAAGTCGGTAGGCTGGCCGTTAAGGAAATGCTGGCCCGATGCGCGCAGCAGCTGAATCAGGTTCTCGCCCTTCTGCAGTTCCAAAGGCTGCAGCGCCCCGTCGATTTCGCGCGCGCCGATCTGGGATTGGGCTTGCGAAGCCCAATCGAGCCCGCCCTGGCCGATGTGCCAGACCTCAATTTGTGCGCCGACAGTGGTGATCCACAATAGCGCCGCCAGGATAGCGAGGAGGGGTATGCGAAGGGAGCGGGTCGGGTACATGTGCTAGATAGAAGTCGTCGCTTCAGTTGCGTCGCACGGCGGTAGCCCGGGTGTGGCCCTGCAGGATATCGCGGCTGAAGGCGAAGCTCAGGTCGATCGTTTCGATCGGGGCGTCGGCGTAGTCGAAGCGCAGGGCGATGTTTTCGATGTGGACCAGGACCTCTGTGACGTCGTCGGCAAGAATGGGGAAGACCAGGTAGCCCAGCTCCTCGTTTCCGCTGAAGATCATCACGCCGCTGTAGAGGGTGCGTTTGAGTGCATCGGTGCGGGCCTGGAAGGCCTTGCGGCCCAGTCCGGTGCGGCCCAGCCAGTGGGCGCGGTAGTAGGTGTAGAGTTGGCCGTAGGTCAGGGCCTGGTAGTGACGGGTATTGGCCGTGGAAATCCGACTATTGGTCGGGTCGATCCTGACTTTGGGGAACTGGTAGTTGTTGACCTTGAGCCGGAAGACGGTGAAGCGCGGCGGCGATTGCTCATCGCCGGGGGGGACCCAGTCGCCAAAGGTATAAGGGTTGAGATCGGGCCGGGCGGCGCTCAGTCGGTTGAGTTCGGCGTCGGTCATCGGCTTGAGCTCGATCGAGAGGCGGTCGAGCGCGTAGGTGACCGAGCCGTCGTCGTTGACGGTCATGCCCTGGCTCTGGCGGTCGGCGGGCTTGAGCTGCGTGTGAAAGTAACGGCCGCAGGCGCTGAGGGCAAAGAGTAGCAGCAGGGGCCAGAATGCGAATAGCGAGCGCTTGTTCACCTTGACTACCACCTAAATGAAAAGCCGGGCCAATTGGACCTGGTCCAATTGGCCCGACGCGGTACTCTGCTAAAGCTGCTTCAGGCTACTAAAACGAGCCTTTGATCTGGCCCCAAGTCGACGATTCGACGGCCGTGGGGGAATCGAATTCGCCGAGGCGCAGCAACTTGGCGATCGAGTAGTACTGGCGGGCCGAGGCCTCTGGGCCACGGGTGGTCCAGTCGTTGCGACCGCCGGGGGTGCCGTCGTCATTGGGCGAGAAACTCGAATCAGGGCCCTCGCCGTCTTCATACCACATGGCGAAGGGCAGGCCCGAACCATCCTCGCCGGCGACGGCGTCCAACTGCCATTCCTCGCTGACCGAGGGACCGCCGTCTTCCTGGAAGGCCAGCACTTTGATGCTGAACTCGTAGACGGTGGTGCCGCCGTCGGTCCACAGGTCGGCTGCCCAGGCCTCTTGCGGATCGACGGTCACGGCGAAATCGACCCACGGGGCTTCGCCGTACTCGGCCCAGGCTTCCTGCTCGGTGTAACGGAAGGCGACATTGGTGGGTGGGCTCAAGTCGCCGGGGGCCATCAGCCATTCCATCGTATAACCCGAGGCTGGGCTGCGCTCGCGGCCATGGTCCTGCGGGTCGAGGCCGACCTGCAGCATATCGCCGTCCCAACGCGCGATTGCGGTACCGGCGTGGGCGAGCACGTCATCGGTGGCTTCGAGGAAGACGTACCAGCGGTTGACATCGCCGCCTTTCCAACCCATGAAGGTGGTGACGTTGAGGTCGGCGCGGTCGGGGGCCGGACGGTCGCCCTCGTCACGCCATTCGTCGTGGGTCAGGGTGAATTCGGGATCAAACCAGCCCCAGTCGTCGCTGGAGCCGTCCATCATCATCGAATTAGCATCCGGTACTTCGAGCATGTAGAAGTCAAATCCCTGGCTGCCGTTGCGATCGGCCACACCGGGCGGATCCCAGAATTGAGCGCCGGCGGTGCCGACGAGAGCCACGCTGAAGGCGCTGGCAAGGATAAAGCGTCGCATTTTGCTGCTCCTTATTTCCATATGTTGTGTGATGGCGTAATGAGCGACGATCGCCCACTAAATGCACTATATAGCGGAGATGGTGACGCTACACATAATTATTATAATAACATACGAGTTTATGGCAGGCAAGAATAAGACCAACTATTTACCGTATGTTTTTTTGTATACATTATATAACGTCTCTACTGGCGAACATGATCTTTTGAACGCGTGTGAGGATCTAATTGGGGCGAGTTATTGGATTGACAGCCGCCAGTGGATA
>MDTE01094589.1_pt1 | contig 12387 bp, 13 predicted proteins | sample 811231 | NCBI WGS metagenome assembly MDTE01 (sample SAMN05326651, study PRJNA326480) | marine metagenome | isolation source: seawater | place: Indian Ocean: Red Sea | collected 2010
CAGAATCATAAATTTTTTAAAAACCAATCATACGAATTTTTTAATCCATCTGCTAAATTTACTTTAGGCTTCCAACCATGTGAAAACATTTTTGATGAATCTAGTAATTTTCTTGGATTACCATCAGGCTTAGACTCATCAAAGTTCAATTCACCATCAAAACCAACAACATTTTTAATCATTAAAGCAAGTTCGTAAATTGATATTTCTTCTGAGCTTCCTACATTTAGAATAGGTTCGTCAATATTTTTTTCTATTATTAACTTAATTGCTTCAGATAAATCATCCACATAAAGAAATTCCCTTAGAGGTTTACCAGTTCCCCATATTTTAAATTCTTTTTTATTGTCTTTTTTTGCATTATGCATTCTAAAAATTAAACCAGGAATTACGTGGCTATCATTTTTAGAGAAGTTATCATTTGGTCCGTACAAGTTAGTAGGCATTAAATTAATTACTTTGTGACCAAACTGTTTTGTCATTGCATCACCAATTTCAATAGCGCTTAGTTTTGCCATTGCATACGGTGAATTAGTAGGCTCTAGCTTTCCAGTCATTATAAATTCTTCTTTTAGAGGGTTTTCTGCATTTAGTGGATAAATACAACTACTTCCAAGGTTTATTATGTTAATGTTTGTATTGCTTATACAGCTTTCAAGAATATTCATATTAATTTTTAAATTTTCTAAAATAAATTCAAATCTTTTTTCATTATTGGCATATATTCCACCAACCTTTGCTGCAGCGTTAATAATATAACTTGGGTTAGTTTGCTCAATAAGTTTTTTTGTTGATTCTAAGTCAAAAAGGTTATTATTGCTTCTATCGGATAATTCAATTTGAAACTTTGTATCCTTAGAGAATATTTTTGCAACAGAACTTCCCACCATTCCCTTAGAGCCAAAAATAAGAACTTTCAATTAGACCTCAATTAAAAAGATAATTTCACCTATATATATTAGTATTTATTTTGAGATGGTTACATTAAATCCCCAAATAATAAAAATACCTGCTTTTATGACAAAATTTATAAATGTAGATGAAATGTCTTTATATTCTAAATTTCTTTTAATTTTTAAAGGTAAAATAACATCTTTTATTCTTAATAATTTTAAGGAGAAAAACATATGTATATATTTAAATTTATTTTTTAAAATAGAAGGAAAAATTATTTTTGAAAATGGAAAGTACGTAAAAATCTCAAAAAAAAATAATACAAGAATCTCATATCCAAATTTGAGAATAACAAGAATACTTTTAAATGAAAATGAATTTTTAAACCATCTATTTGAATCGTATTTGTTAGACAAAGTAAATTTTCAAAATGGAGATAAAGTTCTAGATTGTGGAGCAAATGTTGGTGAACTGCTGCTTTCTTTTAAAATAAAAAATATTGAAATAGATTATATTGGATTTGAACCAGATCCAGAAACTTTTAAAAGTTTAAGTGAAAATATTAATGACAACCAATCTTTATATAATATTGCTTTATCGAGTAATAATAAAAAAGTGAATTTTTATGTTGATACTGTAGGTGGAAATTCATCCATGATAAAATCCAAAGAAACCAAGAAGACTATCGAAGTTGAGTCTCAAAAATTAAATTATTTTTTAGAAGACAATCAAGTTAAATTACTAAAAATTGATGCTGAAGGTAATGAGTTAGACGTATTACTAGGTGCTGAAGAAAATATTAATAACATAGATTACATATCAGTTGATTGTGGAGCAGAAAAAGGTATGTCAAGTGAAACTACTCTTATAGAGGTTAATGAGTATTTAATTAGTAGACAGTTTAAGTTAATTGGAATAAATGATAAAAGATTAGTTTGTTTATATAAAAATAAAAATGCTTGATCAAAATAATCTATCTAAAAATATTCAAAAATTTATTATAAAACTAAATAATAAAGAAAATAATTTTCTGCCTGTGCAAACTGGTTCAACAGACGCTGGAAAGAATATAAATATGGGATTTACTTGTTATGCGCTAAAAATTCTTTATACCTTAGATTCAAATTATCTTGATGACAAAGATTGGATGTCAAAAATATATAATTCTTTAGAGGGTTACAAACAAGATTATCAAGATTTACCTGATTATTCATATGTTGATCCAGCTTATTATAGGATTTATAAGTCAAGCTTTTATAAATTATGGATTAAAAATATAATTAAATTTTTATTGATGCGAATTAAACTTCATGAAGTTAATCCATATTTTAAATTTAAAGAATTTATTAGAGCTGAAACCAAGCAAACAATTGCAACAATGACCCAAGTATTTCCAGATTATGTGCCCGACTTTAGAGATTTTCCAAGTGAAATTAAAGATTTAGATAAATTTTTTAATAAACTTAACTGGAATTCCCCATGGAACGCAGGAGCACAAGTTGCTGGGATATGCGTTTTCTTAAGCACTATTAAAAATAATAGTAAACAAATTGCGTATGTTGATAAATATTTACAATCCAAATTATTAAATGATGGATCATATGGAACACCAGATGTTACAAATTCTTCAGAAAAGGTTAATGGCGCAATGAAAGTTATAACAGGTTTAGACTGGCTTAATATTCCTGTACATAAACCCAATGAACTTATTGATCTTTGCTTGAATCATAAACCAGAAAGCGAAGGCTGCGATTTAGTTGATATTATATATGTTTTATATAAATGTAATTTGCAAACTAACTACAGAGAAGAGGAAATCAAAAAATATTTTAAAAAGTTATTAATTAGTATAGAAAAACATTATTTTGAGGATTTAGGTGGGTTTTCTTATTATCTAAACAAAAGCCAAACTCATTATTATGGGATAAAAATAACAAACGGAAATAAAGAACCTGATATACACGGAACTACGTTATTGGTTTGGGGCTTGTCAATGATTTATGAAGTTTTAGGCGACCCATATCCAAAGTGGAATATTATCAAACCTTAGAATATTTTTTCTTTTGGGTAAAAATCAGTAAAAAAAATGACATAAGCAAAAATAAGTTTAATTTAGGTAAGGTTGAAAAATCTAACAAACCACTACTTTTTTGTCCGGTTTTGCAGCTAAAATCATTAATCTCCTGGTTGTCAATTTTTGTTATCATTTTTTTAATCATAAATATTGAGTTTTCTAAATCATAAGAGTTTTTAACTGTTGTTTCATAACCTTTTCTATCACTATTAAACTTGCAAAATTCAAGAATCTTTTCTGAACAATCTCCACTGAAGTTAATATCATTTATCAGTATTTTATTTGTTTCACACAACACACTATGGGTGTTTCTCTCGTTTATTTCTGATAAATAATTAACCGTGTCTTCTTTTGGAAATCCAATTATGAAGATAGAAATTGATAAATATAAAATTATAAAAAGTACATTTAAAAACTTCTTTTTGCTTTTGATATTTTCCAACATAAAAACAAAAGATAAAACAATAAAGGGAGAGTAATAAAAGGTTTTAAAAGTATCTCCTAAATTAGGATCAAAATTATTTACTGGAAAACCTAAAGCATTTATTAATAAAATCAACATACCAATAAATGGGGAAATGATATAAATTTTGTATTTTTTAAGTTTAAAAAAATTAAATAATATTAATAAGTAAAAGACTACTGTTAATATGACTCCAGCAATATTTCGTAAATTTATTAGAGAGCTACTAAATGGACCGTTATATTTTATAACACGATTCTTAAAATCAATCTTTATAATATTTATCGAACTATCTTCAATTAGGAAACTTTTTCTGTGATTGTTAAACAAACTGACATCTTTATCCCAATAAACATTAAATTGATCTGAAAAAGTATCAAGTAAAGTTATCCCAAGCAGCGTGGCTTCATCAAACTTTAAAAAATAAAGAGAATGGTCTTTACTTTCAGAATTTTTATAAATTATATTTAAATCTGCAGAATTATTATAATTTTCAGTTATTTGAAAATCCAAAATACCATATTGATTTACTTGTTGATTTTCGTAATTAATTAGTAGGACTAGTAAAACTAGAATAAAAATTAATAAAAGTATATTTTTAAATTTAATTTCTTTAAAAACGTTAAAAGCTAGAAAAAAGCCAAATAATAAGAACATTCCAAACCAGCTACCTTTTGAAGTTAGTATCAAAGCTGCAGGCACAATTGCAGCGAACAAATAGTTAATCTTATGCGTTTTTAGATATAACTGTACAACATATAAAAACCATGGCAACAGTGCTAAAACTAAAATTTCAGGTTTCATTGTTATTCTTAATGCAATTAGTGGAGGAAAAAAATTTAATAGATGGAATATTATAATTATTTTGTTTTTTTTAACACCTAGTTCTTTTAGAAACAAATAAAAACCTAAAAAACCAATCAAAATTATAAACAGGTTTGTGAGTTGAATTGCAAAGCTGAGCTCACTTTGAAGCAAAACGGGACTTATATAATTTGATCTAAAATTTAATATTAATGACACAAGGGAAAAATAAAGTGGTCCCTGTTCAGAACCAGTACTTTGAGTTAAGCCATAAAAATATTCCAGGTAACTAATATATTTTTGGTAATCAGCTCCATAGGTAGAATAGAAAAACAAATTAGTTACAGAAAAGGTGTAGAAGACTAAAACCAAAAAAAACAAAGTATTTAACTTAAATAAAAATTCTTGGTTTTTTATATTACTTAGAAACATTAAATTTATAAAAAGAGATTAAAAAATAAGAAAGTAGTTTCCAACCATCTCTAAATCTTGATATTTGAGTAGAGCCGTATTTTCTTGATCTATAATGAACAGGATATTCTAATATTTTTTGCCCCGAGTAAGCAGCAGAGAAGATTAGGTCAAAATCACCGAATGGATCTTTAACAAAGTTTAATTTTTGCCATTTTTTAAGCAATCCTAAGTCATCCTTTTTAAAGATTTTTGTTCCACACAAAGAATCAGTTAATTTTTGTTTAATGACTAGCGAAATAATGAATTGAAAAAAAATGTTACCTAAGGTGTTTAGTATTCGCATAGACTTTTTTTCCTTTCCATAAATAAGCCTTGTTCCATTTACAAAATCAGCATATCCATTTTCAATAATTTCAAAAAAGTCAGTTAATGTTTCAGGGTCTACACTTATATCAGCATCTAGTATGGCTATAAGTTCTCCGTTGCAATGATCAATTACTTCAAAAACTGCCCCTGCTTTGCCTTTGGTTCTTTGTTCATAAACTGAAATATTTTTTTCAGGAAATTGTTCAGCTAATTCGAAAGCTTTTTTTAATGTATTATCTTTTGACTTTCCACACACAATTATGATTTCAGATTTACTACTGAATTTGGGTATTCTTACAATTAATTCTTCGAGGTTGCCCTCCTCATTTTTTGCTGGAACAATAATACTTTTTGTTTTTTCATTTCTAACATTATTTTCGAGTCTAAATAATGAGTAAGTTTTTATACCTATATTTAAAAATGAAAATATAAATTCTAAACCTTTATTCGTAATAGTGCCAAGTCCAAAGATTGAGAATGGAATGATTTGCCTTGTATTTTTGTGAACAAGTTCAAAACCAGTTGATTTAGCAATGTTATTAATTTTTTCCGGATGAATATAATTTCTTTTTTTAGTAGATTTTTTCAACCTAAGTATTTCGAAAAATTTTAATAAACTATTCCACTTCGGGTTAATTGAGGTAATTAGTAATTTACCATTTGAATCTAAAGACTTTGATAGGTTTAGGAGAAATAAATAGATGTCATCAGATAGTTCAAACAAGTCAGTAACTATTACTAATTTATACTTTTTTTCAGTCCTAAACGTTCTCATATCTTTTTTATTATCTGTATTAATTGTTAAGATATCACACTGATTATCAATTTTTGGAACATCTGAATTTTTGTTTATTACATGAAGAATCAAGTCTGAATCATCGAAGTATCTGTTAATTTCATTTAAATGATTTTTATAAAATGTTTTTGAATTTAATTTCATTTTCTACAAGTTCATTTTATATTTTAAAAATATTTAAAAATTAAGAATATTTAGTAATTAGCATTAAATGGCATGCTAAATTATCTTTTCTGTTTAGACCAAAACTATAATAAACAACTTTTGACATCTCTAAACTCAATCAATACTCACTCCAAAACTAAATTTAATGTTTTTATAATTCACAACGAACCAAACTCTTTGCTTGATTTAATTAATGAATATAATATTATTTTTGATAAGGTAAATAATCTTCAAGTTTTTAAATACAGCCAAAATGGTTACGTTTTCCCCAACTTAGAAAACAATCACATATCAGAAGCAACATACTACAGATTTTTTATTGAAGACTACATTAAAGAGGACTTAGATTGTTTAATTTACTTAGATTGTGATATTTTGTGCTTAAATAACCCTGAATACATTTTGAAAGAAACTATTAAAAAACTCGAAAATTCAAGTTTTGCAATTGCAGCCTCAACAGAATATGTTTACACTTCAGAAACTTCTGAATTATTTAATAGACTGAACTTAAGTAGCAACAATTATTTCAATGCTGGTGTAATAGTAATTAACTATAGACTTTGGAAAAGCCAAGGTTTAAAGCAAAAATTATTAAATGCAATGGATGAAATTTATGAGAAAGTAAATTTTTGGGACCAAGATATATTAAATTATGTTTTAGACGGAAATTATCTTTCTATTTCTAATAATTTAAATTTTTCTGTTCCTGTGAGTAAGGAAAGTAGCAACATTGACTTAAGATCAGTTATTTTTTTACATTTTGCTGGTAGCAATAAACCTTGGAGCATTGAGGGAATACTGCAAAGTATTTCTAGTGAATTTCACAAAAATTATTTTAGTTTATTTTCAAGCCCTTATTTTGTAGTTATCAACTATAGAAAAAAAGCACTTTTTGATTTAATAAAGAATTTGATAAACTTAAAAATACTAAAACTACAAAAGCCTTTCAAATTTATAATAGAAGTGTTCAAAGCTCTAAAAAAATGAAAAAAGATTTTAAAATATACATAGTTCATTACAAAGAACTTACACATAGAAAGAAAATCATTGAAAATTCATTGAACTTGTCTGGCATTAAGTATTATTTCGAAACAGATTATGACAGGGAAAACTTAAAAAAAGAAGACAAGAAAAAATTTTTTGGGGATATAAAAGATTCATATAAAGCAAACTTTTTATCTCATATAAAATGCTATGAGCATCTTTACAATTCAGAAGACGAGCTTGCATTGATTCTTGAAGATGATTCAGTCCCTGAAAAGATATTTTTTGAAAAGATTGAAAGTTATTTAAAACAATTGCCAAAAGACTTCGGTTTATTTTTTGTAAGTAGCGGAAAAAACAAATTCCATATACCTCTATATTTAAGAAAACCATTTAAAAAAGTTTACAAAAAGAATAATCAACCAGTTTATTGGGGAGGCGCGGGTGCTTCAAGAAATGCTGATGCTTATTTTATTTCGAGAAATTGTGCAAAAATATTATATGATGAATTTTATAATGAAAACTTCAAGACAGACACTTCTATTGATTGGTGGCTTAATGACATGATAAGAAAATATGACATACCTGTTTACTGGGCTGAGCCTGTTCTTATTGAAACTAATAAATACGAAAGCTCTTTTAAGTGAAAAATAAAAGTATTGATTATGTTTTCATCTATTTTAATGCTAGAAAAAAAAGAATAAGCGATGGCAAAGTTTCCCCAGACGAGTTTTTTTATGGATATCAATATATTAAAAATAAGGGATATGATGTTGAAGTTGTTGAATTTGGTGGAAAGGCAAACCCAATTATCTCGTTTTTTCTTAAAAACTTTCAAAAATATTTTACAAAAATATTTAAATTTCAATATGATTTTGCTGGAATTTTAAATAAAAAAAGTTTACAGACTATCAAAGCATCTAGAAATTTAATTTTAACAAATACACGAATAGGCCACTCCCTAATGCCCTATATAATTTACAACAAAATATTTAAAAAAGATACAAAATATTCAGTTTTTGCAATGGGGATGTTTAATTCAAGTTCAAACAATAAAATTATCTTAAGAATTCATAAATACCTACACTCAATGCTCGTTTATTTTGTTGACAACCTAATTTTCATTGGACAAAAAGAATACATTTATGCACAAGAAGTATTCAAGAAACATAAAAACAAAATTCAATTTTTACCATTTGGTATTGATAATAAATACTGGAATAACAAAGTTGAAAAAAAAGAAGGACCAATACTTTTTATTGGAAATGATTCAAATAGAGATTACGATTTCTTGGAAAAATTAGTTAAACATCTTTACAACAAAAAATTTATTGTTGTTTCAGAGCAGACCGATGGCAGATTTAAAAATTTAGAAAATGTAGAAATATTAGAGGGATCATGGAATAAAAATACTTTAGAGGATGAAGAAATTAAAAATTTGTATTCTCAATCAAGATTAACAATAGTTCCACTGAAAAACTCTTTACAGCCTTCGGGACAAAGTGTTGCATTACAGTCAATGTCAATGAAAACTCCTGTAATTATTACACAAACAGATGGATTTTGGGATGTAGAAAACTTTAAGCATAAAGAAAATATTTATTTTATAAGGAAAAACAATGTCAATGATTGGAAAATAGCGATTGAAGAATTAGAAAACGATGAAACAATTTATCAGAAAATACAAATAAATGCCAAATTGTTAATAGATCAAAAATTTAATACTTTAGAATTTGGAAAAAATCTTTTAAATATTATTGGGAAATAAATTGAATATATCTATAGCAACAACAATGACTGATCCCGAATCTAGGAAAGATCCCTGGAAAGAAGCACTACAGTGCTATGAAGACATTGCAGACGAAGTAATTATTACTGGTCAGGATTGGCAATATGACTTTATGTGGAACGAAATAGGTGAGTTTTTTCAAGAAGGTTTTGATAAGGCAAGTGGTGACTGGGTAATTAGGATGGATTTAGACTATTTTTTTCATGAAAACGATATTTTAAAAATTAGAAAATTTCTTGAATTAAATTCTAATGAACCAGTAATTGCATTTCCACAGTATCAGATATTTACTCCTGATAGGTATCAGGTAAAAACAAAACTTTGTATTGCTCTAAATAAAAGAGAGTTTCCACAAATAAAACTAAACGGAGGGGGCGATCTGTGTCAACCAACATTAAATAACAAACAACTCGTTCATTCAGATGCTCCTTTTTTAAACACTCCAGTTTTTCAATACGACTCAATTTTTAGGACAAAAGAAATCATTGCAGATGATAGAGCAAGGTTTGCAAGAGCATGGAATTCATATTTTGGCAATTATGGTGACAGAGGAGGTGGAACCCAAGAACAAGCCTTCGAAGCATGGTTTGAAATGATACAAAACAGGTTTAAATACCATGTATTAAAGTTGGAAATTGAAAATCATCCTAAATATATTCAAGATAGACTTAAAAATATTCAACCAGATGAATTTGGATATGACTTATTTGGCTTAAAAAATAATGCAAATAGAAATATTTATCATTACTTGAAAGCTTACAAACAAAAATACTTCTAAGTACCTACTATCCATTTGTTTTTGAGCTTAATATAATCGGAAGTACTGTTCGCTCTTTGGGTTTTTTCAAAACTATTGTTTTTTGAATTAACATTTTCTGAAATTGTAGAATCAAACTTGTTTACCTTATTTCCATAAGACAATTGACCAATGGGAAAAGGATAAACTGAATAGTTTTCTACTAAATTATTTTCGCAAAGAACTCTATGTATGAAGTTATCACTAGTCGTAGAAATAAATGAAAAGTTATCTAGAAAATGCTTTGCAAATAGCTTATTTATTAAAAAACAAGGATTAGCCATGTTTTCAACATTTCCCTCAATAAATGTACTTTTATTTAACGCTAACAGTTTTAAATAGTATTTTTTATTTACTTTTGTATGAGATCCCATTCTTAGCAAGAGCGGGTTTTGGGTGTCTAGTAAATTGTTTTTGTTACAGAATTTATCAATATGTTGTATTGATTTATTTACAAAACTTTTAAATATAAAATCATCTTCAAAAACTAGAACATTATTTAGGTTTTTACTTATTACAATTTCCATAATTTTTTTCATTGATAAAAAATTTGCTACTTGCTTTGGTGTAATAAAATTATTTTCGTGGGTACACTTTTCCAATCCACATCTGAAACATGGTGGAAAAGCTACTACATCATTGTTTATAAATTTTTGTTTTACAACATCGTCTTTGTAGGAAACAGCATTAATAATTTCAAAATTAGTAATTCTATATTTTTTGAATTGATTTAAAACATGCTGTTTTCTTTTTAAATCGCTCTTAAGATTTATAACATAAGATTTATCTATCTTATTGAAAAATTCATACATCTTTTATTATTCTAATCCACTAAATTAGGAAATATTAAGAATGAATTTTCTAACTATACTTAAATTAAACTAAAGCAGTGAAAGTAAATAATATGAGTTATTTCTGGGAGAATGAGATACCCGAAGGCTACTACGATAAAGCAATATCTTTTGATGAAAAATCACATTACAGTACACAATCTAATTGGCACAAAACTACTTTCGAATCAGTTAGTAACAAAACAGAAAACAGTAAAACACTTCTCGATTTTGCATGTGGTTCAGGAACATTTCTAGGACAATATATTAAGAAAGAAACTTCAGTTGGAGTAGATATTTCAGAAACTCAGATTTTATATGCAAAAAAAAAGTATCAGGGTAGAGGTAGTTTTTTTACCTTAGACGAGTTCAAATTTGAAGATTATAAAAATCATTTCGATACGATTACTTGTTTAGGGCTTTTTGAATTCATTTCCTTAGAAGAAGCGGATTATTTCTTGAAGAAATTTAAATATTGTTTAAAAGATAATGGAAAAATTATAATTTCAACACCTAACTTTAAATTAGTAATGAGAACTATTGAATTAATATTAAGTCGTTTTGGAAACATTGATTATTCAAAACAATATAAAACCAAATATAACAAAAAGACATTTACAAAAATTTTGGAAAGTCATAAATTTAATAAATTTAAAATCAAAAAAATTATTTCTTTATTTATATTTTTATCATCTGTAAATGGCAAATTAGCACTAAAACTAAATAAAAAGTTTACTGACCTGTTTAAAGGGAACACTGGTTTACTTCTGGTAGCTGAGATTCAAAAATGAGTAACGAATTATCAATTATTTTACCTACCTTAAATGAAGGAAAGAATCTGGAGAAATTAATACCTCAAATATTTGAAATTTTAATTAACAAAAATATTGTAAACAATGAAATTTTAGTAATAGATGATGGATCTACTGACGGTACAGAAGAAATGTGTCAATCATTAAATAATCGATATGGGAATATAAGGTTTATAAGAAGGAACAACGAACCATCTCTACCACTAGCAATATATGAAGGTATAGAATCAGCAAAATTTCAAAATGTTGCTTGGATGGATGCAGATGGATCGATGCCAGCAGATACATTAGGAATTTTAGTTGAAGATTTCTATAAAAATATGGACAACATTGTGATTGGTTCCCGCTTTGTTAAAGGAGGAGGATATAAAGGAGTAAAAAATTTAAATTCTTCATTGTTTGAAGCAGTAAAAAATGTTAAAAATTCAAATGATTCAGTTTTTGGGATGATATTTTCAATGTATTTTAATAAATTTTTAGTATTTTTGTTTAATTCTGAAGTTAAAGATTTAACCAGCGGATTTATAGTAGGTAAAAAAACATTTTTTCAAAAAAAAATATTTGAAAGGTCAAATTATGGTGATTATTTCGTATATCTTGTGGCTGATTTGATAAAGAGCAACATCAACATCAAAGAAATTGGATATATTTGTGAAACCAGAATGTATGGTGAATCTAAAACTGCTTCCAATATATTTCAGTTATTTAGAAGAGGAATACCTTATATAAAAGCTGCTTATAATTGCAGAAGGGAATTTTAATATGAATATTTATGATAATGAACAGAACTTACTTGCTGTATTAATTGATACAAAAAAAAATAATGATACAAAAAACTTTTATACAAGTAATGACCTTGATATCCAGGTTGCTTCGTTTAATTTAAGCTCCCAAGATGTAATTGAAAGGCATTTTCATTATTCTCAAAATAGAAATATTAAAACTACATCTGAAGTCATTTATTTACAAAGTGGGAAAATTGAGGTTGAAATTTATGATATAAATAAAAAGTTTGTTCAAAACGTATTGGTTAAAGAAGAAATGTTGATAATACTACTCCAAGGCGCTCACGCAATAAACATTCTTGAAGACTCTAAATTTATCGAAGTCAAGCAAGGGCCTTATTATCCTGAAAATGATAAAGAACGTTTTTGATGATTAGAGTTTTTGAACCGTGGATTTCATTACCCAATATTGTAG
>MDTE01016311.1_pt1 | contig 12384 bp, 10 predicted proteins | sample 811231 | NCBI WGS metagenome assembly MDTE01 (sample SAMN05326651, study PRJNA326480) | marine metagenome | isolation source: seawater | place: Indian Ocean: Red Sea | collected 2010
TTCCTTTCAAAACCTCGAGCCTATTTCTTCCGGAACCAAATCCTTTCTTCAGTTCACTTACTCTTAGCATGAATTAACAGCTTTACTGCTTAAAAAGAGTATTTAATAGATTGTATATGTCTGTAAATTTATTCCAATCATCTAATTATGCTGTTGTAAGCATGAGCTAGTTTAATTCCCTGAGCATCAAAATTATATTTTTTTGATGTCGAGATTAATTCTTCGTCTCTGAACATTGTAACCTTCCCTGATTTAGACCAATCATCATGAAGTTTGATAATTTCATCTTTCCAACATTCAATATCTGATGGCTCAAGAAGGGAAGCTTTTGGCAGTATTTCATCATGAGTAGGTAGGGATGAGGCAATTACTTTACAACCAACAGCCATGGCTTCTAATGTTGGATTTTGTAATCCTATGGTTATGCCCGGAAAAAGCATGGCTTCTGCATTATTATAAGCCCCTAATATCTGGACTTTAGTTAGCTTTTGAATCCCTATTTTCATCAGAAAGATATCATCTTTAATGTTCGAGGGTAGAGATTCGATTACGGAATCAATAAAATTTTGTCTGAACATTTTAGAAGAGTCCCCCACTGAAACTAATAGTAATTTATCTGAAATACCGAAATTTTCATTAAAATCTCTATCAATAAAATTATTTTTATAATTCCAAAAATCCGTATCTACCGGGATTCTAACCATGGAGTTTGTAGTATTAGGAAATAATTCAGAAGCCATTCCCTGAGTCATCTTTGTGGAGCAGATCACTAAATCACTTCTGTTGAAACCCATTTTACAATCTTCCATGAATCTAAGATACTTAGAACTAGGATTTCTATTTCCTAAAGGTATAGGAATATCTCCAGCATCTAATGTCCTAGGCCTGAAATCGAATAAATTATGAACGGATATCGCAACTGGTACTAAGTTATTTTTCGGCACTAGCGCTGCATCATCTTGATTTGTAAAGTGAATCAAGTCAATATTTCCACCCTTCAGTTCCCTTTCAATAATTTTTTTATCTCTTCGATTATTTCCGCTAATCTCCACTACACTAGCTTTGGTCCATCCAGGAACTTTGGCTCTGTCTAACATTATTTCTGTAACAGAATGAAAAATATTGTAGCCTAACTCTAATTCTGAATTTCGTCTTATCAGAATCACGCGTCTAAGCATAATGTAAGCACTAGCTTAAGGGCTAAAAACGAGCTTGTTAGTTAATCAACAATACTGGTATTTTCATACTTTAAGCTATGTCGGGAGTCAATGACAGAACACCGTCCGCTTCATATTCTACTTGTTCATGTATGGTACTATCCGCATGTTGGTGGCGGGAACCAACATGTTGAGCAGATTGGTATGGAACTAGTTCGGCGGGGACATAAAGTAACTGTTTGGTGTGCAGATGTACCTGAACATGGTGAAAATAGATTTAATCGAGGTGGAATAGACGTCATTAGAATCAAACCTTCTAGAGTTTTAGCAGGTGTAGATCCCGTTGTTTCTATAAATGACCTTAGTCTTGATGGAGTAGATCTAATTCATCTTCACGATACTTTACCCATATTGATTAGGAAAACCCTGAAAAGAGCCAAAAAGGAACAGATTCCTGTAGTTACTACATATCATAATGATTACATAAAAACTAGCATATTTGGTAAAATCATCAAAAAAATTAGATGGGCCATGCAGGGCAGAGATACACTACACAAATCCGATGCTAAGATAGTATTAACTTCTTATTTCGAAAATCTGTTAAGAATCAAGGGAGTTAAGGGTAAGCTAGACATAATTCCCAATGGATTCTCAAAAATAGAAGAATCACCTTCAATTCCAGAATCTCTGATAGATAGAAATAGCCAGAGACCTCTTCTTGTTTTCGTTGGAAGACTAAGTTTTCAAAAGGGACTAGACATATTATTGGACGCTGTCGATAAATTCGAAACTGACCCAGGATTTGACTTGGCAATTGCTGGAAAGGGAGAATTGTCTGAATGGTTGAAGGAACGTCATACAAAATTAGAAAGATCAGATATTGTAAAAATTTTGGGATTGGTAACTGATTCCGAAAAATTATGGCTTTATGAAAATGCCACAGGCGTAGTTATCCCATCACGATTCGAAGGATTGCCAACCGTATTATTGGAAGCAATGCACTCCTCTTGTCCTGTCATTATGACAGATGTTAATGGCCTTGGAAGTTTAGTTAGTGAATCTAATTCTGGCCTTTCGACAATTCCAGAAAACCCAGAAATTCTGTCTAAAGCTATGCATGAAATGGCTAATTCTGAAAATGAACAACTATCCATCTGGGGGAAAAATGGGTTTGAGACCTCTAAAAAATATCTTTGGAAATCAGTTACTGAAAATATATTAAAAGTCTACAGAAGAGTCTTGGAGTGAGCTGATGAATCCCGATAAGAAATCAAAGTTACTGGTCGCTAAAGGCTCCTTCAAAGCAATGGGTGGAGCTGAAAGAGATTTGATTCGTACACTACCAGCACTCAACCAATTATTTGAGGTTAAAGTAGCAACAATTCATATTTCACCAGAACTAACTAATGTTTGCCAAAATGAAGGTATTGAACTACTTCATCCTGAAAAAAAATGGAATTTACCTAAAGGAGTACTATCTACAATTTTAGATAGAGGTACAGATACCGCATCAATAGCATGGCAAAACATCCCTAGGATTAGAGAATATCTACTTGAATCCGATGCAATACATCTTGTTAGTGGAGATGGAAGCCTCCCATTAATCAATCATATTCCCGAAGAAAAAATTGTCCATCTCTACCTGTTAGAACCGCATAGGGGGCTTTACGAAGATACTCTACATAGACGAGTAGATGGATCTCCTAAACAAAATATTTTCATTACAAATTTACTACTTTCTAGAGCAAGAAAAAGAGATCAGAAATTACTAAATTCTTTGATTAAAAGAAAGAACTCTAAATTCAGTGGAAACTCTAGATTTTCAACTGATAGAGCGAAGACTGTCTATGGAATAGATGCTGAAATTTTGTGGCCATGTGTGGATATATCTGAATTTCCATCCAATGATGATGAAGATAGCCAAAATCCGTATCCATACAATGATGACTACGTAGTATGTATTGGTCGAGCCAGTTGGGCTAAAGGAACGTGGGAAACCATAGCAATGCTTGAAGGTACAGATTTATCACTAGCTCATGTTGGTGGTGGCGAACCAAAAGCAATTTCGAAATTAGTTAATCACGCTAAATCTAAACATGTAGGTTTGTGGATTTCTCCTAAATTATCCTCTCCAGATTTAGTTTCATTAATGAGAGGGGCTAGAGCAATAGTTAGCATGGCACATAGCGAGTCATTTGGATTATCACCTATTGAAGCGTTTGCAGTAGGTACTCCAGCAATTTTTGTTGATGAAGGCGGATTTAAAGAAACCATAGTAGATGGAAAAAATGGTCGCCTTATTCCTAGAATTGAAATCAGTAGTTGGCATAATGCATTAACGGAAGCTAAACTGGATAAAATCAGAAATAACTGGAAAATAGCAGGACTTGAGAGGATCTCAGAGCTAAATCTAAGTCCTGAGAAACACGCTGAAAGACTCAAAGAAATAATTTTCAATCATTAGTTTTCAATGGCATCTTTTGACTTCTCAGATTTGAAATTATTGATATCGCTCCAATTAGTATTAGAAACATAGATATTCCTGGGCTTATCACTATAGTTTGATCTAGTGGAATCCAGAATGGTAGAATATCGAATAATGATTCTCCACGAACTAATTTTCCGCCAATTGAAGCTACCGAAGCAGTCATCGTAAATGCAGCAAGTGCCATTAGAATCTGAAAAATACTCAAAACTCTATTTTCCCATAATTCTTGACCAAAGCGTAGTCTACAGAAGACATATGCACTCCAAAAACCTAATGCAAGTCCACTGTATAAGAACTTATTATACAATAAAATATTATCTTCAGGGGTTCCCACTGAAGCCAAATCTCCCGTTAATATGGCTCCAGGCATCATTAAGACCCCGAGAATAGCTCCGGCTAAAGCTGCTTTATCCATCGTATCTAAGGTTTTTTTAGTAAATTGAAATTTTTCAAGGGGTATTTTGAAACTATGTTGAATACAACAAATTGTACATATAGTAGACAATGTAAGACTTCCAATAACTATCTCAACCATTGCTGCATGAAAAGTCGCTGCTCCTACCATTAATCCTCACTCCTAATTTCAGATTCGACTATTTCAGGAACCCATTTTTCTTCAACTGAATCCCATAACCAACCTGGATATTTTTCATGAAATATCATTCTTTGTGAATCATTATTTTCAGACTCATGACTCTTACTTCTAACTTTAGAGAAATAATCGCTAAAGTCTGTTGAAACCAACCAACTCTGCATTGAGAGTACAAATCCAAAAATAATGATTGCATAGGAGAGCGCTTGAAGACGGGCCCCAATTGAAGAACCTTCAAATCTCTCATTTTCTGTTCCTATCTCCATCCATGGCTGTTCAACTGAGAAATTACCATTGAATATCGTAATCTGAAACTCAATCTTTGAATCTCCAATAGTTTTGGGAAGAAAAACTCTCCATTCTCCAATTCCTATTTCTTGAATTTCTGCAATATTACTGTTTAACTCTCCAGAAAGTTTCCAATTAACTTCAATATTATCAGTATTTTCTGTAAGAATTGTGATTGTTCCATCTCCATCTATTTCTCTATACTCAGGAATAATCCAATCCTCTGAAAGGCTAGGATAATTCTCAGGAATCGGCAAAATCTCGATTTCATGTTTCTCTGAAACTCCCAGAGCAGCGAGTCCTTTGGGATTTGGATCTATTCCATGTTGTATTGATGCAAACAGGTTATATGTCCCAGGATTAGTAGGAGAGCGAATAATCCATGAAGCATGAACTGAGCCATTTATCGATGCCCTTTTCTCAATGTAATTAGATGTGCCCCCATTTTCATCTTGAATAATTTCCCAACCATAATCAGCAGGCTGATCATTATTTCCATTTATTGAACCTAGAAGGAAAATACCCACAATCCTTTCATTGGATGTTGTAACTTCATCAATTTTTACTACAATTTCGGTAGTTGTTCCCGCGTAAACAAATTCCTTAATCTCAATAGAAATGATGCCATCAGAATCTACTGATAATGATGGGTCTCCGTGACATGAACCACCACATGTAAAATCTCTGTCATTATCCCCATTTCCACCAGGATTGGCAACTATTGGAGTTGAGCTGAAAAGTAAAGTTGTAATAATTACTGTAGTTATAATCACTTTATTTTTCATCATTATCGCCCTTCCAGTTAATATTCAGAAATATACTAATAATTCCCATAAACAGTAAAACTATACTACTAGGAATAGATAAGGATGGATTTGCAGCATTATCCTCATCATCTATTTCTGTAGAGATATTCGTTGCATCAACTGTAACTGTATTTTCATTTCCATATATCAAAATTATCTCTTGATTATCAGTTACTGCAGTTACTGCGTAATAGATTTTTGATGATACGGGTATCTGCTCAGACCAAGTTGTAATATTTGTTTCTCCGACAAGATAGTTCAAATCTAGATTTGACAGATATCGACTGTCCATGAACAAAAGCTGTTTTTCCTCAGTATTAATAGAAAATGGTGAAGATGATCGATAAATCTTAAAATTAGTATTTTCATCATTCCAATTCCATTCTAAAATAGCTATATCTCCATCTATTGAGGCAGTCAATGATTCAACAGTTTCAGGGAATCCAAGTTTTATTATCTCAGTTTTAGTATCAATTCCACCCATATCATCAATCACAGTCAATCCAATAATATGTTCACCATTACCTAAAACCACTTCAAGCATAGATCCAGTTTTTTCAATTCCACCAATGTTCCAAAACCATTCTACTATCTCGCCATCTTCATCTTCCGACGTAGACCCGTCAAAGAGAATCTTAGTTCCCGATATAGGAGTTTGATTCCTTGTCCACTCAGCAGAAGGATTAATGTTACCAATTTCCATACTCAATGACGAGCTGGAATTATATCCCATTTCATCAAAAACTGAAACTAAAACCGACCAAATCTGTCCTGGTTCTAAGAGAGAATCTGGAATAGTCCATAGATTGTTCAAATCCGCAACTAAAAATCCATTCCTACTCCAATTTACGTTATAACTCAAAATATCTCCATCCAAATCGTTCGATTCAACCTCAAGAATCAAATCATTCAAAGAATATTGAATACCATCTTCAGCATCTTTAGAAACTATATTTATTTGCGAAATTGTTGGTTCACTATTTCGAATGGTAATCTCAGCAGAAGTAACTAAATCTCCAAAATTTTCTCCATCACTAGGCCTCACTCCAACTTTCCATTTCTGGCCCCTGTAAGTTTCTGAAAATGGAATTTCTTGCAATCCATCCAATCTCGAAATTCTTTCCCCATTCAACCACCAGATTATCTCACTATTTATCTCAGAATCTCCATCTAAGTCAAATTGCTCCCAAACTACTGTAAGATTTTGATTGGTTACAAATGTAGATTCAGAAATAATTCGTATGTCTGAGACACTGGGCGGAGAATTTACTATGGTATAATTCCCTCCACTTTCCCAGGTTGACCAAGTAACTCCATCAGAAACTCTGACTTCAGCGAACCAAGTCTCTCCCTTGGAAGTTCTTGAAAAATCGATTACTTCTTGATTATTCAATTCAGAAACTATTTCCCCATCCTTGTACCAAAATATTTCGGTAAATAAAACCGGATCTCCATCTGGATCTGTAGCATCGATTGATAATTCTAGATTTTCTGTAGTATTTGTTATTCCATTACCAATAATTCCAACGTTAACTAAAGGGGGATTGTTTGAAGAACTAATTGTAATTTCATCTGTCCAAAAAATATCTCCAAAATCATCTCCGTCGAACGGAGTTACAGAAGCTTTCCATCTATCTTCAGCTCTTACAACCACACTACCGATTTCTGTTGAATTGTCCAACTCCAGTTGTCGTATATCATTCAAATACCAATATATCATCGAATATTGTTCTATGTCATTGTCTTCATCCATAAAGGTGTAATCTATCGATAAACTATCGGTATCTAGCGGATTTTCAGGTAATATTACCAAATCCGTAATACTCGGAATAGAATTTAATACAGTCACTGGTCCTACAGAAACTACATCTCCAAATTCAATTCCATCATTCGGTTTTATTTCTACTGTAATTTCATCTCCTTTGTTGAGATATTCTGAATCAATTATTGTTAGATTGTTTAATTCTGCTGATAAATCTCCGTTCACAGTCCAACTAATTTCTGTTCCTGACTCAGCATCTCCATCTAAATCAAAATAGTCATAGAGTAATTCTATTCCTGTTTCTTTTGTGGGCATGGTCGGATTTAAACTTGCATTGCTTACCTCAGGCGGATTATTTTCTGAACTAATTTGAGTAGATGTATGTGTTGTAACAGCCCATGAATCTCCATTATTTTGACTATTGCCATTGGCAGCTAGAACTGCTAGACTGAAAGTTACCGAGCTTATTGAAGATGATGGTGCCATCCAGTCAACAGCCCAACTTCTATCATTAGATAATGAGTGAGTGGCCTGATTTCCAGCAGAATTCACTTTCACATTCATTAATCCAATTCCAGTTGAAAGCGTTCCATCTGAAACTTCAAGATTAAAACCGCCTTTTGTTCCAGATACTCCACCCGTCATTCCTATCGACAAAGAATAGGTTTGTCCCGGGTTAAATGTAAGTGGGAAATTATGATTTGGAGTAGGAGCGGAACCGGATTGTTGGGAATGGCAAGAACAGCCTGATGTAGAATTATATTTCCCATTTGAATTGGCCTGCGTTGAAATTATTGGTACACCTAATAGTAAAAAAATGACCAAAAATGTTGTCAACTTCGCTGAGTGCACGTATGCTGGAAGACGAATTAAACAAAAACTATGTGTTTTTTGACATGCATCTTCCGCTGGATATATGATTGAATGTTGACTCGACGAGTCATGCCTAACATAGAACGAGTAGCAATTATTGGTGCCGGAAATATGGGTTCAGGAATAGCCCAAAAAAGCTCTCAAGAGAATTTCGAAGTTGAAATGATTGATATCGAAAAAAAATGGGTTGATAATGGACTTAAGACAATAGATAATTTTCTTGAGGAAGCACAAGAAAGGAGAATATTTTCTCCTAGTCAAGTAAAATCAATTAAAAATCGAATAACCGGAAAAGTTGGTACTGAGAACATTTCTTCAGATGTAGATTTGGTGATTGAAGCAGTCTTTGAAGACTTATCAGTGAAAACTAATGTTTTTACAACCTTGGACAAGGTTTGCAATAGTGATACAATTTTGGCCAGTAACACATCTTCCTTATCAATTAATGATCTAGCAAGTCATGTTGCCCGTCCCGATAGATTTGTCGGACTACACTTTTTCTATCACCCTGCAAAAAATAGATTAATTGAGATTATTCCAGCCAAAGAAACTTCTCCTGACACTCTCAGTTCAGTTGAACAATATTGTAAAATGATGGGTAAAGTAATCATTATTTGCAAAGATCGCCCTGGTTTTGTAGTGAACAGATTTTTTGTTCCATGGTTAACCGAATCCTGCCGACTCGTTGAAGAAGGAATAGGAACTCCATCACAGATTGACTATGTGGCCAGAGAAACTTTTCAGATTGGCTTAGGGCCTTTTGCTTTGATGAATCTTACAGGATCACCTATTGCTCTACATTCTACAGAGTATTTAGCAAAACAGCTAGGCGTAGAAAGATTCCAAGCCCCTAATAATCTCAAAGAAATTGTCAATGATGGAAATGATTGGCAAGTAGAATTAGATTCAGATTGCGATGAAAAATCTGCTAATATAATCCGAGAAAGACTTCTAGGGCAAATTTTTACAGTCGCATCACAGATTGTTGAAGAAGAGATTTGCTCATTAGAGGACGTAGACAGAGGGGCTAAGATTGGATTGAGATGGTCCAAGGGTCCATTCGAGCTAGCTAATGAGTTTGGAATACAAGAATCGATAAGGATGGCTAAAAATTACTGTGAGCTTTCAGATTTGGTCTTGCCAAGATGGTTTGCAAATCTAGATTCTAAAATTCCCATTTCTTATGTTGATGTAGCTATAAAAAATAGAATAGCATATGTAAAGATAAATCGACCTGAAGCAATGAATGCTCTTAATTTAGAACTAGTAGATCAATTAGAAAAAACCATTCTTTCATTAAATAATAATAATGAAATAGATACAATTGTTATTGAAGGTGCTGGAAAATCATTTGTTTCTGGAGCAGATGTAAAATTCTTTGTAGATAAAATCAGAGAAAACTCCATAATCGATATAATTAATTTTACAGATAAAGGGCATAGTTTACTTTCATTGATAGAAAATAGTACAAAAACAACAATTGCTATAACTACAGGAGTTACTTTAGGGGGCGGATTCGAACTAGCATTAGCTTGTGATTATCGAATAGGCACTCCTACTAGTAAATTCAGATTTCCAGAAACTAGTATTGGAATATATCCAGGATTTGGTGGAACTCAAAGAACCGTTAGAATTTCAGGAATTGAATGTGCGAGATATGCTGCTTTAGCAGGAAACTTTCTAGATTCAGAAACTACCAAATCTTTTGGTTTGTTAACGCACGTTACTCAACCAACAGGAATGAATGAAGTAATAGAAAATCTATCAAATTCCGGGAAAAATAAAAATAAGTATCCAGGAAAACCTAATGATTTAACTTACAGCTCAGTAAAATTTGCCATGGAATTTTATTCAGAAGATAATATGGATAAAATTTTCAGAGGCGAATTCAATGATATTATCGTTCAAGATGAAAAATTAAAATCTCTTCAAATCAAAAATCTTTCCAGATGTGCGCCAATAGCATTGAAAAAATGTGATGAATTGCTACAAATAGCTGTTGAAACTGGAGATGAACTAGCCCTCGGGTTGAAAGCGGAACTAGATGCACTAGAAGGAATATTTAGTACTAATGATGCACTAGAAGGACTATCTTCTTTGATTGAGGCAAGAAGACCAGAATATTCCTCTAGCTAGTACATTTCTATAGCCACAACTCCACAAGTCAAGCATGCTACGCTAAGTAAATCTCCAGTTATAAATTCTTGAAATAAAACCGGGGAACCACATGACTGACAACAGTAAACAGCCCTTAACTCCATAAAATCACTAACTTCCCTCTTCTGAACTTTCATTCCAAGATGGCATATATCCTCTTGGACTTTGATCCCATGCTGGAGCTCTTACTTCGGCCATTGATCTTACAATAATTTCTAACCAACTCATATATTATTCACCTCATATAAAATTTCATTCATTTCATATTTTTCATACATTATTTTTCTGGTATTTTTCATCATTTTTCCTCCTTTAGGTTTATTACTAAAACTTAGTGTTTTTTTCACACCTACGATCGGGTATGCCTATATTAATTGTAAAGTTTAAACGCCTACACTATAGTGCTCTTTATACACTAGATTCCTCTCTCACAACCTAATGTCGTTCGTCAGACAACCAATGTCAGTGTCACCAGAAGATTTCAAAAAATTAGAATTGTCAATAAATGATGTCAAAGATAGTGGATCTGAAATTCGTAGTATTTTTGAGAATTATTATGACGATGAGATAGATATAGATTGGGAAGTAGATGCTGCAGTTGAAGCATTTAGTATACTTTCTAGTCGTTGGACAATTGAAATACTTGCTACACTTTACATAATAGGTGAGTCAAGATTTAATCAATTGCGGACACTTCTAAGGGGAATCAGCAGTAGAACCTTATCTGATAAATTGACTAAGTGCACCGAAAACGGACTTGTTGAAAGATTAGTTGAAGATGGGCCACCTATAAGAGTAAAATACAGACTAACAAATCATGGTAGAAATGCAGGAAAACTCCTTTCTCCACTAGTAGCTTACATGAAAATAAAACATGGTAGAGTAATGAGAAATAATGCATGATGCATAAGTGAGCATTAATTTTTTATTTTACACACACACTTAAATCCCGAACAATGTAGGTATGTATGTGCCGTTGCTAGAACAATGGAGACAAAAATTTCCTTGGATATCCGAAACTTTTGCTGTAATAGTTGGTAGTTCCTTAGGACTAGGGGCTATTGCTAACCCACTGACTCCATTCACTTCCGCAACGATTTCATCACCAATTGATAATCAATGGGAGCATCCACTCAGAGGTCAAATACTCAGAACTCTACAGAAATCTCCAGGGATTCATTTTCGTGAACTTCAGAGACAATTATCCGCAGCAAATGGAACTCTAAGACACCATCTCAGAGTTTTAATAAATGAAAAATCTGTTAGTACTGTTCCGGTTAATGGTAGGACATGTTACTATGCTGGAGCTCCTGCTCAGGTAGAAATTCTCGAAGGTAGAGGACTAACAGATCAGTCTAAGGCAGCAGCAATGCTTCCAGTGGGCCTTTCTACAGTACAAAGGAATATCATTAATCACCTTTCAACTATTCCAAGGCCCATTTCTCAAGCTCAGCTAGCTAGAGATATTGGGAAATCTCGTACAACAGTACACTCAGCTGTTTCTGTATTGAGAAATCGGGGACTAATTTCATTCGATAACCTATCCCTTGCTCCCCATCTAGAAAATCTTCGTTGGTCTGATATTAGCTATCCGTGGATAGAGATAAGTGAAGAAATAGCCCAATAATGGAAAAAAAATAGCTAAGACTATTGAGCTTTGAAATTTCGCGACGTCTATGCTCTCAATTAGAATAAGAGAAAATCCTATGCCATCCGGGAGCAGAGATAGAGATGTTCTACTTAATTGGATTTTAGAATCTATGGGACTAATAAAAAGAAGGACAAATCAATGGGGGGATGATTTCCAACACGATGCATTACACAAACTATTGTCTAATACCTTCCTAAAAGACCCCCTCAAAGGATGGAATAATGCAGACTTAGGTAATCAGTGCGGCCTTTCTCATACCGGTATTCATCACCAAATTACAAAACTAAGAACTGCCGGCCTTATATCGACAGAAATAGATGGAAAATGGCATATCCATGTCTTAAGGGGCGGTTCAATAACTTCAGCAATTAGATTAGTCACTTCTCAAGCTAGAATAATACTCCAGATTAGACTATCTGAACTTTCTGAATTAATTCATAACTCTCAAATTAGAATGAAAATTACTCCTGAAGATGAAAATATAAATTTTATGATAAATACAGCTGAGCATACACCAAGAAGAAAAAACCGCGATAAGATAGATTCGTTGGTATCATCTTTAGGATTAGATGGAGAAAGAAACAGAACAGATGATAATCTATCCAGAAAA